>Ga0137338_1000051_pt1 | contig 18551 bp, 31 predicted proteins | sample EasRivERMLT366_2_FD_104770 | JGI IMG/M metagenome (GOLD analysis project Ga0137338, IMG submission 104770) | Soil microbial communities from meander-bound floodplain in the East River, Colorado, USA - East River MetaG ERMLT366_2 | ecosystem: Environmental > Terrestrial > Soil > Floodplain ...
GATGATGATGATGATGATGACGATGATGACGATGAGGAAGAAGAAGAAGAAGAAGATGACAAACCTAAGAAGAAACGTAAAAAATAACTTAGGGATTGAGACATTACAAGATGAGTAAAAAGCACAAAACCAAAGGCGGAGCTAACCACTCCGCCTTGATTGAATCAGTTGCTAAAAGCTTTGGTTCTGATTATGTTGGAACATTTACGGGTGATAACCAGATGGATTTAGTAGAGGAATGGATACCCTCTACTAATATGGCTGTGAATTATATTTGTGGAGATCCCATAAAGGGTGCACTTCCCCAAGGAAGAATTATAGAGATTTTTGGCCCGAAGAGTTCTGCTAAATCTTTATTACTTTATGACTTCATAATGAATGTTCAAAAGGCTGGTGGAGTTGGGGTGTTAATAGACTCAGAATCTGCCTTCTCTAAAAATTACGGTAAATACTTGGGCATAGATTTTAATAGTCTGATTTATGCTCAGCTAAGAACAATAGAGGAGGTTACGGACTTTGTAGCCAAAGTAATAACAGAGATAAGGGATAAGGACTCTAACTGCCCCGTGTTAATTGGTTGGGATTCTTTAGCGGCTTGTACTACAATAAAAGAGGATGAGGCTGAGGAAGCTGATAACTACTCGGAGATGGGCTATCGTGCTCGTTTAATGGGTAGGCAAATGCGTAAGGTAGGTGGAAGTATATTCCGTGACAACATTACGTATGTGGTTATAAATCAAATAAGAAAGAAGCTCGGTATAAGGTTTGGTAAGACTACGACTACACCTGGTGGTGAGTCTTTACCGTTTCATGCTTCGTTGCGAATAGAGGTGAATCGGAGTAAGAAACTAAAGAAATCTAGGGCTGGCAACAAGGTTGTAATAGGTCATAAGGTAATAGTGTACTGTGATAAAAATAAGGTTAGGCCTCCATTCGGAACGGCTGAGATAAATGTATATGTAGACCGTTCTAAGATGCGTTATGGCTTAGATAAATGGTCAGGTATGTTAGAGGTATTGGAACAAGATGGAATAATATCAATTAGTAAAGGAATTGCTACCCTCAACAGTGATACTTCTATTAAATTCAATACCTCTAATATAGCTGATTTCTGGGATAGTCATATACTTCCAGCTATACCTGAAGATCTATATAAACCTGTGGTAGAAGATACCGAAGAATCTGAGGAAGAGGAGGAAAGTGATGAGTGAATTTAAGTTAATGCATTACCTTGACAAAAAGACTGAGAATGAAGCTGTAATGGCCATAATGAATGATTCATGGGATTGTCGAGATACTGCCAATGGGTCTGCTGTATTTACTAAGGAAAGAGGGAAGGTTATATTTGCTGTAGATGCTCCGTACGCCAGGCAATTTGAATATTGTAGAATATTGGCTAGGGCTATAGTTGATGAACATAATCACGCTACGTGTGACATCATACTGGGTGCCCTAGGAGAACAAAGATGAGTGATTTATTACAACGCATAGAAGCCCTCGAAGCCGCCCACCAAACTCAAGGGGTTGCTGGGGGAATTCACCGATTTGTTTAGAAACGGACGGCTTTGTGATTGTAAAATATGTCGAGAAAACTTACAAGCATTTGCTATTAAAACCGACCAAGCCCTTGCCTAAGGCACAACTGAAACTATGAAAGAGGATGATGATGGGCGTTAGGATTAGGGCTAATAATAAAACAATAGTATGTGCCGCCAGAAGTAAGAAACGCAAAGGCGATTGCCTCCTTGATGATGGTGTTCATTATTGTTTAGCCGCCGAATTAAAAGTGATGTCTGTATTTTCACATGACAAAAACGGTGCAGACCTTTGGAGATTCCACTCTCCGAGAAAGACGTTCAGACGAAAACTGTCAACTGAAACTATGAAAGATAAATGAATAGTCCCTATATCATATTTGATGGAACTAATACGGCCTATCGTACTGCAGCTGTTACAGAGTTATCTACTAGTGACGGTATAAGAACGTCTGTGCCGTTTGGTGTGTTACGTTCTATCCGATACGTTATAGAATTATTCAACCCATCGGATGTCGTAATAGTATGGGATGGGGGAAGGGATAAAACTCGTTGTGAATTATGTCCAGGATATAAGAAGTCTAAAAAACGTGTAGATAATAGAAATAAGTTTGATTACGAGGATCTCATAAAGCAATTAAAGCTAACTCAAAAAATGTTATATTGCTTAGGGTTAAAACAAATTAGATTATCTGGTGTAGAAGCTGATGATATAATATACCATCTAACAAAAATGGTCAATAGTCAAAATGTTATAATAGTTTCTACTGACAAAGACTTCTATCAATTACTTGATGAACGGGTAAGCATATATAGCCCCATAAAGGGGGAAATGATAAATGATGACAATCTACATAAATACTTAGCTGTAATGGGTATTACAACTCCCCAACAATACCTGGAGTTTCATATACTAAATGGTGATAAGAGTGATAACATTCCCGGTGTTCCTGGAGTTGGGGAAGTGACTGCTGCTAAGTTAATAGAGAATTTCGGTACTGTGGATAATGCCATAAAGATGATAGGCAAAAAGCCGGGATATTTTGGTAATAGGGAAACTGCGATAACTCACCCGAGATCAATGAAGCAACTCGAGATAAACAGAGAAATGATAGATCTAAGTAGATGTAATAAGGCTATCCCTTCAATGCTTAATTCTGTTAATGATACCAATGTTCCTGACTACAAGGAATTTGGACTACTTATAGAGAAGATGCATTTTAGTTCTATGCTTAGGGATATAAACACTTGGTTGCTGCCATTTAAGAAGTTGGCTGTAAGGAGAAAACTTAGTGGGATATAGGGATAGAAAATTAAAGGTCCACAAAGCAGTAATGGACTTAATAGACAAGGTGGATGATAAGACTACTGGATGGAAAATGCATTCAGGGCATGACACAGTGATTGGTAACTTCTACTCTTATGATTTATGGGTTAATGGACATAGCACGGGTATTAGGATTCTAAGGGATGGTGAAGCCTGGAATATATTATTTGGTAAACTTGAACTTGATGTAGATTGTTACACACTACAAGATGCTCAGATCATGGTAACTAAATACTTAATTCAAATGTTGGTTGCTACTAAGTTTGACATTGATATAGTGAAAGACATAGTTGTTGGACAAAACTTCCAAGTAAAAGAACACATATTGTCCACTAAGCAAAACTTAAAAGTTACTGATACAAATAAAGTCGGTTAAATCCATTACACAGAGGCCAGTTTAGCAGTAGTCTGAGTACCACAGTGGTAACTGTGTGAATAACTAACGTAAAACTACTAGTACGTTAATCTAGTCAATAAAAAGGCTCCGAGGAAATTAACAAAACCTGGAGCCTTTACTTAGCTATAATAATGAATGACTAAGTTTTCATACAGAAAAACCCGATAATAACTATGAATGCGATCATTATACCATATACTAATGTATTGGCGAGTATTCTAGCGATACCTAGTTTCTTAGTCATGCTATTATTGCCTCTTGTAATTCTTCCAGAGAAGTATGTAATACTACTTCTACGAAATGTCTGACATCGTAAAACCCACTGTTTTTAACTAACTTGAATAAATTATCGTGTATGTCTATGTCTTCAGGGTAGTTTCCCTGTATTAGCTCTAACACAGCTGACTGGATTATTGCAGTATTTCTACTTTTTATATACTCAGCTACTCGATACAAGTCTTTTGTCATAGTTGGCTTTAATCTTGCATGTGGTAATCCCAATTATTCCTCCGTTCTCCGTTGTTTTCTCATATTTCTGCGATAGACTCGTTTCTGCTCTGTGGTAACTATCCCATCGGGATAATCGTACTTCGTTTTTCTGAATGCCCCTTTTACAATTGATATTCCCCTCCTTCTCTTATGTTCTATATCCTTAAACTGTTTAGTGTTCTTAGCCGCTCTAAACACATTTAAGGGGTCTTTCTTATTAGGTACCATCCTTTCCACTATTCTATTTAATTGTTTATCTGACCTGACAGTTTCTATGAGTTCATCCCATAGTTCTTGTTTAGAACGATAGCAAGTTACATAGGTATTCCTAAGTCCCTTAACTTCTCGAGGTCCTTCGACTATTTCCCAATCTTCGAACTCTTCATCAACTGGCTCATTGGTTATAAACATTAACCCAAATGGCCATTCAGCGGGATCATCTACCAAGGCTCCCGTTTCTGGTTGAAACTGATGTACAGTGATTATACGTTCATCAAATTCCTTGTTATTTCTAACCACGTTCAGAAAATCTTGAATATGTCCAGATGAAACATAATAAGTGTTAAATACTTCTACGCCATTTTGTTTCACCCGTGTTTTCTTGATGATCTTCCAACCACCAATTTTTTCTCTAAATCTGTCGTGTGAAATAACCTTAGCCCCGACTGTAACTCCACTGCGTTGTGACGGACCTAATTTATCGTAGGTCTCTTCGTCTTTTTCTGTTATCTTTACCATATATCCTCCTTTCGATATGGTTTATATTCGTTATAAATATAACGTACATAATCGGTTATTGTCAATAAACTTTTTTATTTATTTTCCACTCACAAAAACTTCCGAGCACATACGAGCATGTTGGTAGTGTTTTCGTACTGTCCCAAAGATCTTGGAAGTCTTGTGATAGAATATATAAACTCTACGAAGAAGGTGATGATGTAAAATAAATAAACATAGTGACGAACATCACATGGACAAGATCGGAACTATTCATTATATTACGGTGTCGGAAACGAAAGGAGCTTATGCCGAAGATATTTTTACAAATAGAGACTAGAGAAACCGAACCAGGTGCACCTAAAGGTGAAGGCCTAGATATCCTGATTGAAGAGGCTATATTAAACTTGGATCTGGAAGGACATGAGGTAACATTCGTGACTGTGAGTCGAACCAAACTTGGTAGATTTCATGAGGACACAGGTACCACACTTAGAGCTATTGCCGATAGACGTGAAAAGTGTGTATTCGATGAAGCGGATAGAAGATGTCTTTATAAGATTGCTAATATAATTGACACAGGTAAATAACCATGGAAGATGAATTTTACATATTTCTAGAGGACGAGGAAGAGGAGCTAATTGAGGATTTATGAATGACGTAATTAGGCCTATACTTAAAGTGAACACGGTTACTTATCAAGTCTTTGAAATAACTCTGGATGAGCTTATGAGTGTAGAATTGAAGGATTGTATTGGAAAGAAGCCAAATGTTGTGGATTTATTCAATGGTAAAATAGCTTTACTAGAGTACGGTAATTTTATCTATAAAGTGAAAAATTTATGAGTGAAAACGGATTAACTAGAGAACAGATAATAGATAAAGTTAAGAAGTTAATGGCTTTATCCAAGGGCTCTAATTTTGAAGGTGAAACGGACACGGCCCTTCAAAAAGCTCGAGATTTATTGGCTAAATATAATATGGATATGTCCGAAGTTGAAGCCAAAGCCTACCAAGAAGCCAAGCCAGAGTTTAAGGAATCTGATATACAGGTCGGAGCTTGGCAATTTCCATTAGCGAAAGTCATAGGTTCTTATGTTAATTGTTCTCCATTCTATTCCTCGGGTATTAACGGGCAATGCATTCGCTTCATCGGGATGAAAGCGGAACTTGAGATTTGCATTTATACCTACCATCATGTGGCTCAGCAGATTGACAAGATGTGTCGGAATAAGCGGAAAGAACTTAGGGCTGAACGTGAGGAATCTGGGCTTAATAGGCAAGATCGAAGGGCTTCATCTGAGTTTACTAAAGGTTATGCCTTGGGTATAATATATAGATTAAAAGAGAGGATTGAAACAAGACTGCAATCGGAAGTTAAAGGGACAGCATTGGTATTAGTTGAACATCCAAAAATTATGCAATGGAAAAGAGCTAATTTGGTGGCTAGCAATAGAAGAAGTAGGATAACTGCATCAGGAACTGGCTATTCACAGGGATATAGAGATGGTGATAAAGTTACTATAAATCCAGGACTTAGATCGGGCAGTAATAAATGGGTAAAATAAATTAAAATAAGTGGTAATTTCCCATGGACAAGATAACAACTTTTTATTATATTACGAGCGTAAAGACACGATATAATAACGTATCGAAACCATTAAACCAGGAGGTAGCCAAATGGCTAAACTGAGTAAGAAAGAAAAGAAACACGAGAAAGGTGAAGCTAAAGCCAAAGGCCGAGAAAAAATAGCCTTTGGAAGTGCTGAAGCCGCTGCCGAGGTGTCCAAGCAGGTCGGCAGGTCAATTGACGCGAAGTCACTAAGAGTATATATCCGAGGCTCGGGTATATTTGGTGACCAACGTGGCAAACGCTACTCGTTCACTGGGCCAAACGACCCCAAATTGCAGGAGTTGATTGACCATATTAAGGAACGTGCTCGGTCAGAAAAGACTGAGGGTACCAAGAAATCTAAGGAGGATAAACCTTCGAAGAAAGAAAAACGTGCCTTGAAACGCCGTGATACCGAGGATGAATCTGATGAAGGTTCCGATGAAGATGAATCTGATGAAGATGAGGTGTAGGTAGGCGTAAAAAGTCCTAGTGAAGTTATAGTAAGCCTCACTAGGCAAAATTTATTTCGGTAGGTTGGGAGTTACTATCCGTTTCGCCCAACCCATTCGGTTCCCCGGTGGTTTTCGTTTTTGGTTCCCACCGGGGTTAGATTAAGTGGATTAGACTGAGAAGGTATACCTTCTCTACTATGGCCAATTATAATGGGAGTCTAGGTAAAAATCTAGATGCTGAACATTGAATTAAATGGAAATGGTGGCATTGGTCCAACACCATAGTCTAATCCTTAAATATCCAGCCTGCGCTGGAGAAAGTCCCCAGTATCGGTGGTTCAACCCCCTCCATCATACTGGGGACTTTTTAATTAAGTGTAAAATAAATTAACATAAGTGATAAGTTCATATTGACAAGAACCGATCTTTGTATTATATTTCGGTATCGAACGAAAAACCCGAAACGGAGGAAACAATGAACATTATCTCTTTTAACGAAGAGACACCCAAGTCAGAGATACTAAATATACTAGGTGAATTGGGATCTGGGCAGTACTATTTCCGAGTGGTGCCTGGTGAATCTAACCTCTACATTTTCTGTAACTTTGAGATTACAGATGATATGGTAAAGGAATTAAAATGAAACAAGACCAATTACTAGAAGAACTAAAGGAAAGATTAGAGGCCATTGCTTCAACCACAGAAGATAGTGCCGAAGACGAATTGGATAGAACTGCTGCAATTGAGTTAGCATGTATGGCTGAAGATGCTGAAAGTATATCGGATATAATTGAGGGACTTAGGGAACTAAGGTGGACTCCAAAGATGGCAATACAGTTAATTCTAAACTGTATTATTTCAGATGGTCCTGTGGCTATGGTGCGGGGAGTGGAAAAGAAATGGCATCAATTATGAAAAAGCCAATTTGTCGGCAATGTCAACGAGAACGAGATGAAGTCCGAGTTAAATGGGGACTTAACTGTGGTAAATGTACAGCCATAAATGAAAGGAAAAGAAAACATGGCAATAATAACTGGGTCAGTAGTGGTACAACTAGAAGACAGAGTCATAGAGCAGGTATTCGGGGATTGTAAAAATAGCGCATTAAAAATCAGATTAGCTAGTTTAATGCTTGATAACTTAATAAATAGGTATTGGTATGCTGAGAACTTTGACCCTGATTGGTCAGATGCAGTATTAACCGAGGAAAAGATAGCTATAGCTTGTGAACTCGAAGAAATAAAGAGGTTACACGACTGAAGAAAAGTGAGTTAGCATATTACATAATTGCTGTGGTCATCCCTTTATTATACGGATTGGCTCTAGCAATGATATTAAGGAGTTAACATGATAACAAATAAAGAAGCTGTTGAAATTATTAGAGATCAGATGCTGAAAGATTCCAGAAATAATTATATATTACCTAGCATACAAATACTGCAAGATCCCCAGACTACTGGGTACATCGGCCAACAGATTCAACAGAATCTTACCACAGGTCTAAATTGGACTGAAGCTGTACAGTCCAGCAGTTCTGTAGAGGACCTGTTGAATACGTTACCTGGTATACTCGGATTTACTGCCGCTGAGACGCTCAGCTACGCCCTTAGCTGCCTCTGTGGCCTTTCAGTTAATACGATTAAGTTGGATTTAAGAACACCGATAAAACTAATTAACCAAAAGGAGGAATAATGAACTTAATAGATGCTACTTACTACGAAGAGTATGGCACTAAGCTAACCTATGCTGAGTGGTTAATCCTAGAAGACCTGATAGAGAAGGGTAGAATAATGAGGCTTAGTACCCATAGAACACACATGATTATTTATGGCTGTTGTGGATTCATTATGGGTGTCGTTGTACACATGGTTTGGTAGGGGGTATTAAGTGATAAATGATTTCTTCCCCAAGATGGTACTTATAGAGGTGAAAGTTGAGCAATTTAGCAAATCTAATAAAGTGGAAGATGTAATTTCAAGGATTATGGTAAAATTCCTAAATCCCGCTTTGGATAATTATCTTCATCTATACATTGCTGCATTAGAGGATGAAAAGGCTAATGGAAGTAGTTGGGACATGAGGTTTCAATTGGGCTACTTGTTCAAAGAGAAACCACTTAATGATGTTTATATGTTTTCCCTTATAAACGAGGCTGTAAAATATATATCAGCATTTGCAGATACTAAGGTGCTGAGTTTGAGTTTAGTGTATTACAATGCGATGGAAGAAAAAATCAGGCGAGTGATTGAAAATTCTATGTGGAACTAAAACTTCCGAGCATATACGGGTATGTAGACCAATCGACAAGCAACTTACAATCTAGAGGACTGAACAATAAACCTTCACTGTTTAATATAAGTGCTATTGGGCTTTTAATTTATTTTACCCTAAGTGATAATTTCATATTGACAAGAACCGATCTTTGTATTATATTATATTATGGAAAAAACCGATAAACCACAAACCGAACCATTAAACTAAACGGAGGAAACTGTGTCCACACACATCGAAACAAAACAATACCCTTTTGGGTTCAAATTGGGTCAATTCATGGCCGAAGGTCGGAAAATCTGGAAAGATTCCACATTCAGAGAACACGTTGAGAAACACAACGGCAAACGACAAGTCTGTTGGAAACAACCAAAACAAAGGAAAACTAAATGAGAAAGGTTAAATACTTATCAGAAAGCCAAGTGGTAACCAATCTTAGAAAAATGCTAATGAAGGTGGCAGAAGATATTGAAAGACCACTTATTGAACTGGATATAAAACCAGGTGAAGGTACTGATTCAGACAATGATGACTTCAAACAAGCTGGCGAGTTTAGGTTAAAATCGGAAAAAGCCAAGTCCATAGAAGAAGTAATGCACTTTCTGGTTAATCAGGCCTGGGACATTGAATCAGCCAGCCAATTTCTAGTGGAGGCAATACTGGGTAAGAAATATCCCGAAGCATTAAGGATATTTAATCCCAAACAGTGGAGTACTTAACCTTAAACGAAACGGAGGAACAATGAAGTCAACATTACAATTTGAGAAAATGCCTCATAGGCATAAAAACAACTTTACCCTAATCTTGACAATTATGCTGGCAATGGTTATTATAATAAGCATTGTACACGACCACAATATGGAGAAACAACTATTTGAAGAAGTACAACTCAACAACGAACTAATGGATGAAAACATAGAGTTAAGGTATAATCTGTACGAACAAACGGGAGATTCTACCTGGATTCAAATAACTAAATAAGAAAGGAAACAATAATGTTAAAACCATCAAATTGGAAAACACTTAATCAGGAACAAATACTACTAATATCTGACATAGTTAGAAACACTACAGATATATTGGATGATTGCTTAGGTGGTACGGGACTGTATCAACCGCAGTGGGATGATGTAAAAGAGACTGTAGCTAAGCTGGATGCTGAAATTAAACGATTATCACAGGAACAACATGAAAAAATTTGACAACTTCAATCTGTCTAAATTAGGCCAATTAGTAATACATAGCCCGATTAACCTAAGGGAATCTATACCTGAGGTGGGTAGAGTGGTAGCCCATATATTCAGATACGAGGCTTCTCCCACATTAGAACTAAAGCTGAGACACGGGAATGTCCTGATAGTGGCACCAACGGACTGTTGGGACTTCCCCAAACTGGACTGATACAAAGGTGGTAAAAGACTACACAACTAAGACATACTTAGAGTTGGTTAAGGTAATGCAATGAAAACATTACAACAACCCAACAAATTAACCCATCTCAAACGCCAGGAAATGTTCGCGGTTTACCAAAGGACTAAGTCTATTCAAATGGTAAAAAGAAAATGTGTTGTTAACAGGAAAACGGTAGAGAGATACAGGGTAAAGGACGACTGGGACAATAGGGTAGATAAGATAGAAAGTTTAACTGTAAAGAAGATGGATAAGGTGGTAGTTAATAGGAGGCTGAGGAATGTACAGGTACTGGATGAGTATATTAACGTAGTAAGGGATATTATATTCAGTCAGAAGGATAATCCTGATATAGAACTGATGGACCCAAAGGTATTACCAAAGCTGGTAACTGCACAGGAGTTTCTGTTAGGACGGGGAGCTGCTGACGATGAAATACCTGAGATGTCTGAAGAAGCTAAAAACGCATTAGATTTACTAAAACAATTACCTCCGCATACTATAGCTCAAATAGCTAAGATAATATCTCAAAGGATATCTGGTACTGTAACTAACGGAATACACAATACTAGTTCTTCTACAGGTACTAATGGTAGCACTACTAATAGTACTAATAGCAATAGTAATCAGCACAAAAATGGCTCAAATAGCAACTCAAATAGCAACAAAAACCCAGTGTCCGCACACGGTAGCGCACCCAGATTGCTGCCAAAGGGCACACATATACCTGATATATACGTAACTGACGACTTAGACCTGAAGACTAAGCGTAAATCAGCAAGCAGCCCCTAACTAGGGCCGTTACACGTGGTTCCTCCCACATTAGGCCTGTGGGACAGCAATGTCCTGTGGGCCTTCTTTTTGTGTGTATCTCAAAAGCGCACCCAAATACTTCCATATCCTCGGGGGCATATAGACCAAAAAGCAAACTTAGTGCGCTGGTTAATTCTCTCTAAACTGCGTCTCATCAAATACTTCCATGCTTACGGGCACATGTAGAGCAAAAATAGTGCAACTAGCAAACTCACACACTAAACAAGCAACCAGGCATAAAGCAAGCCCTATAGTATATATTTGGAGACCGTAGAGGGTGATCGGTGAGCTGAAGTAATTTATTTTACCCTAAGTGGTAATTCCATATTGACAAGATCGGAACTTTTTATTATATTACGGTAATGGAAAAAACCGATAAAATAACCGAAACCCAAAACCACTGGAGGAAACAAAATGAAAACCACCGAAACTAAAAACGTAACGATCTCGGAAATAATCGAATCGCTACGCAAACTGCAACCCGATCACGAACTAATCGAATCGGGCACTGATAACGACGATACCCCCGAACATTACCTCGACGGCTTAATCTGCGAGGCATCTCGTTATATTACGTTCTTCGGCCTCACCCCTAAATACTACGAGGAAACAATAAACGGCCATCGAACTAATTCAACGGAATTATCGGATCCCGATTACAATTACGCTGCAATCGGAATTATTCCCGGCATCGACCTCGATCAAGCTATCAACATCGTTAACTGTTATCTGGATCTGGTCGACTGCTCGGATTCTTTCACACGGCAATACGTTACGGAAAAACTTAATAACATACAACATAACTATTCACCCGATATTATTACACTGGCTAAACAATACGACACATTCACTGACACTGATAGGGGAGCTGACGACGGAACTTACGACTACGCTGGTACCTACGTCATTTCTATCCTGGACGCATTAAATATACACTTAACCAAATAATCTCAACCACGAATACGGAAAAACTTCCGTATTCTCGGGCGCTATTTGACCACTCTACAAACTTCAAACAAGCAAAGTAACCCGAAGCAAGCCCAAATCCCTATAATACAATCTACATTGACTGGTACTGTTTAACACAGTTACGGTGGGGCCCCCTGTAAAGCTAATTGGGTGCCACTGGGTATCGGTTGCAGTAAATAAGTATAATTAGGTAGTATGATATCTTGAAGTTACCTGGTGATCCTTAAATACTTCCATGTGTGTGAAAGCATGTTGACCTCGGTACTAACTACAACCATCTCCAAATACTTCCACACATACCTGCAACAATTTAACCACGGACGAACCAACAACCTCAAATACTTCCACACACATACATAACAATTTAACCCAAACCAAACAACACCCCATCCAAAAAACAAATTCCATACCCAAACCAAAATAAATCCACCAAACCCAAAATAAATATCGAACTGGCATACTTTTCGCTACGAAATCAAATTCCATACCCGACACCCGATTAAATAACCAAACTATATACCCGAACGGAAAACCAATATCCGAACGGAAACGGAAAACGGAAACGGAAAACCGAACGGAAAAAATAAACGTAAAATATATTATTTTTATATTGACGGAATCCGAATCGTTTATTATATTCCGAACGTAAATGAAACGTTCGGAAACGGATAAAAAAATGAACGAATCGAAAAAACCGAAAACCGAAACGGAATCGAAAATAATCGGAACGTCCGAATTATCGATAATCGTTTCGGAACGAATCGGACGTAATATCGAACCGAAGCGGTTACGGTCGATATTACGGAACGATAATATATTATCGGAAACGTTCGATGACGGAAATTATACGAAATATCGTTTTCGTTTTCCGTCTAACGTAACCGATAAAATTATCGGTCGATTAATCGAAATCGAAAACGGACGGAACGTAAAACGTTCGGAATCGATTAAACGGAAAACCGAACGGAAAACGAAAACCGAAACCGTTTTAATCGGTATTGACGATAACGGAAAACCGTTATACGAAAAACCGATATCGGAAATGGTCGAATCCGATAAAACGAAAACCGAAACAGAATCGAAATGAACCGAACGGAAATCGTCCGAATATCCGAAACGTTTATATCATTTTTCGTTTTACCGATTATCGAATCGGAAAACGGATTTAATATAATCGGAACGGAAACGATACCGAACGAATCGGAAATAATCGGAACGGATATAAACGGAATCGAACGTTTCCGTTTCGTACCGAATAATAATTAAATAATATAACGGAACGTTTCATTTACGTAATGACCGAACGGAATAAAAACCGTTCGGTTTTTTTTATTATATCCGTAAATCGGTACGGAATTACGAATAATCCCAACTTCCGTACGAATGGTATTACTGACACACCCGTAGGAAAATATAGCTAGCCCGGTGTCGTGCTCGTATATAAGTATAGCTAACCCGATGAATCGGGACCTTTAACGAATTATATTTAGAATCTGGCCCAAGACTGACGGGTAAATGCAGGATCTAACAGCAAACAACTTTGTTTCCATTTATATATAGAAAATAGCCCGGACTTTAGTGTTAGCATTAAGCTATGGGGAAAGGAGAAATATGAACGATATATACCAGATGGTTGACTACGAGTCGGGGGATACACACTACTTTTGCTCAACCAATTGTGCCGAATCCTACCGAGAAGCAAATGAAGCGGGTAGTGACTTTGGCATGGTAAAAAAAGCAAGTGTAGCTGACACCGAAGAACTAAGGTCAGAAGTTATTAAATGTGAAAACTTCAATTGTAGGGTTAAACTATAACAAAAGGGAGAATACATGTTCGATATCAAGAAACTATTAGCCGCTGTCATTCTATCCGCCATAATCATAGTGGCCATAGTCATAACCAATGGATGTGAAGCCAACACGGTAAGGTACATAAGCAAAGTAAAATTTACTCAAGAGTTTGTTGATTCCCTAAAATGTGAGATTGAAATAAAGACCAACCAAGTAACAAGCTACGTTGAACTAGTGAAATGCTATAAGGAGTGGTTCGAGGCCGAATATCCAGGTCATCCCGGAAACGATTGTCCCCAACCTCCAGAGTGTCTATTAACAATAATTGATACGTGCCAATAATAAACCACAGGAGAACTTGATGAAATACCTTAAATGGTCCTTATGCATTATCCTGGGATTAGTACTAATGGCAAACGCTATGCCACCTTTGCACGAGAAGAACCTGCTGAAATACCAAGCCCTACTGCAAAGTGATTCTACTATATGCAAATCTAGCAGTTTCATGCAATCAGCAGGGACATTTAGAGTCCTAGCCATACTAGTAGAATTTTCCGACAAACCACACTCCGTGGTTAGTACCTATTTTGACTAGTTGATGTTTGACGATAATAACAATAGTGTCCGAAACTACTATAACGAGATCTCTTATGGGCAGCTGGACTTGGTTACTGTTAACCTACCATCTCAACTAGGCTGGCAACTAGCACCACAAACTTATGCTTACTATGTTAACTCACGTAATGGTACGGGACCATATCCCAATAATACCCAAAAGCTGGCAGAAGATCTAGTGGACATGGTTGACTCATTGGTTGATTTCTCAAGATATGATAACAACCTTGACGGGAAGATGGATGTTCTCGTAATTATCCACACAGGTAGTGGAGCAGAATTAAGTGGTACCGCTACAGACATCTGGTCACACAAATGGAGTATCTCACCAAGAATCAAGGATAATATCTCAATATCTGATTATACAGTTCAACCAGAGTACTGGGTTACACCTGGAGACATGACCATTGGAGTTTATTGCCATGAGCTTGGACACGGATTTGGATTGCCAGACCTGTATGACACAGATCAATCTTCCACGGGGATTGGTAGATGGTGCATAATGTCTTATGGGGGATGGAATGGGAACCTTGGGAACCTACCAGCACATCCATGTGCATGGTCAAGGATCTTGATGAAGTTTGCCACACCTACAGAAATAACCACGCCTTTGAATGATTTTGTTATTCCAAATGTGAATGAAACTGGAATGATCTATAAAATCATCAATCCATTACGAACCTTTGAGTTTTTCTTGTTTGAACACAGAAGAAAGATAGGTTATGATTTCGGGTTACCAATGCTTTCTGATGGATTGCTGATAGCCCATATTGATAATCATGTATTTTTTAATAACCGAGAGTGGTACCCGGGAATGCCCGATTCTACCAGACACATGATAGTAGCTATTGAGCCAGCTGACGGTTTGTTTGAAATGGAGAAAGGGCTTGATAGGGGAGATTCCAACGACCCATTTCCAGGAAATACTATAAACAATCCCAATTTCACCACAACCAGCTTACCCAGTTCTAATTGGTACTTAAGCCCATCTAACGTGAGTATTACTGACATTAGACGAACATTGGATGTTATCTCGTTTGATTTTGCTCACACCGACACAGTGGTTGAACCTCCAGACACTGTGGTAGACCCCCCAGATACAACTATTGACACATTAGCCGATTGTTGCACTGGTAACTACAGGGGAGATGTTGATGGCAACGGGATTGATGGAACAATAAACGATTTGAAGATGTTAAGAAATTATGTGAACAAGAGATTTCCCGTACCACCGTGTTTGCAGGAATGTGATTTAGACTACAATGAAGTAGTAAACACGGAAGATGTAAAGCTATTGAACACCTACGTTCGCAAGGGAGGGCAACTCCCCGCTTGCACATCTCCGACACCATCGGTCTCGGCTTATCCCAATCCATTCAACCCAACTACCACAATAAACTTCTACGTGCCACGGACTGCTTATGTAAGACTTAATATATTTAATATACAAGGGCAGTTAGTTGAAACATTGGCTAGTAAGGAATATAATCCCGGCTACTACCAAGTAGAGTGGAATGCCACTAAGTATGCCAGTGGGCTTTACTTATTATTGTTGAAGATTGATGGTGACTCACAAACGAAGAAGTTAATGTTGCTTAAATGAATAAGACTACTTTATTCGATACCCAGTCCCAAGATGCTGTAGTAGATGCTTTATACCAAGTTGCGATGAGCAACAAGGAAACTCGACTAGAGCTGGTTAACCACAGTGTAGAATTCTTCTGTAAATACTACTTCGACCTGCAATTAGGAGACCACCAACGGAGATGGGCCGAAAAGATGCTCCGTGTTAAGAAGGGTCTGATCTTAGGCCCTTGTGGTCATGGCAAGACATTAGATTTCTCTTTTGGTCTACCTATGTGGGTACTAGCTAGAAATCGCAGTGTTCGTATACTCTTATGTTCTAAAAGTGACGGGTTGGCAGTAAAGAACTTAAAGGTGATCAAATACGAGTTAGAGAACAATCAAAAGCTGATTAACGATTTTGGCCGCTTTTATACTTCGGAAGAAACCTGGAGTAATCATCAGATATACGTACAGCGTAAAGAGAACGTCAAAGATCCGTCAATAGAGGCAGTAGGGTTACTTGGTGCTATTACTGGTGGACGATTCGATATTATAATTCTTGATGACGTCTTAGACGTTCTTAATACCGCCTCGGAGGATCAACGTGCTAAGGTGGAAGACTACATTGACGGTACTTTGATACCTCGTCTAGAGCCATGGGGGGTAATCTGGGGAATAGGTACTCGCAAGCACTATGACGACTATTATAAAAGATGTATAGAAGATAAGACTTGGACAGTCATTCATGAGAAGGCCATTATAAGGGAACCCGAGAAGTGGAAGATAGAAGAACTAGATGTACCTGAGGTAATGGAGGATGGTATGGGTAATGAGGTAGAAGTACGGGTTAAAGCCGTAATAGACCCCTCAGATATGGGTGAAGTGCTTTGGAACGATAGATGGCCAATGGATAAATTACTAGTTCTTAGGTATTCCCTAGGCAGTGTAGTATTTAACCGTGAGTATCAAAACATAACACTATCCGATGAAGATGCCCTGTTTAAGATTAAAGACCTAGAACAATGTCGGGATGAGAATATTTCTTACATATACGGAGATCATAACATTAAGGGACTTCGAAGTGATTACATGTTTATTGCTCAAGGAGCAGACCCCTCCTTAGTAGACGACAAAAAGAAGGCTGAGAAGAAAGACTCAGATTTCACTGTATATATAACAATTGGCGTAACTTATGACGGCACAGAAGTATTTTTAGGATTTTTTAGGGAAAGAGGACTTTCACCTGCTAAAGTTCAAAGTACTGCTCGAGACGAGTATTATAGGTTCATGCCTTATTGTATGTTTTGGGAAGCTAATTCATTTGGTGGCATTCATGCTAATAACCTTATAAATGAAGATGGTATTAAACTTGTTAAGCATATTACTGATAGAAGGAAACAAGATTTATACACGGGTGTTCCTTCTATGTCAGTCAAGTTTGAAAATAGAAAATTTAGACTACCATACAAAACTGCTGATGACAAGAAGATAACCAACTTAATCATCAATGAATTTCATGCTTTGGGTAGAGAAAAACACGATGACATTGTTATGGCCACGTGGATATGCAGTTATGGCATAGATCGCATAAGAAAGAACCTTGCTAAACGAGGTGGTAAGGTTGAAAGGGTAAAGGATGTCAAGAGAGCAAAAAGCGGAAGACTACAAGAAGCCACCCAGTAATTTAGTAACACTACATTCATTCGGATCTAAGGTGTTGAAAGCGGATAGTGACCCAGACACTAAGCTTGGAGTTGATCCATTTAAGGATTTATACTCCCAAAAGAAAGATGACCGAAAGGTGATCAAACCCACCTATGATCTCTACCAGCTATGTAAACTCCGTGAAGCTTCTGACATACTAGTTCAATGTGTCCAAGCTATGTCTGTTAATGTAGATGGATTTGGGTATGAGCTTAAAAGAACTGATGATCCCGAAGACACAGAGACAGAACTACCAGCTGAGGCAGTAAAAGAAAAAGAACTACTAGAACAATTCCTCGGGTTTATAAATGACCGACAGAATTTGACTATGCTCCGGATGGAAACCCGAGAAGACCTAGAGTCCTGTGGTATGGCATATTGGGAAGTGGTTCGTACTATGGATAGGACAACTATATCTGAATTGCATTTATTGCCAGCTCATTCTATGAGACTAGTAGAAGTAGACAAAGATTTTACGGAATATACCCAAAAAATAAGAATTGGTAAAGTACTGAAGGATGTTATCAGAAAACGTAAATTTGGTAGATTCGTGCAAAATACCGAGGACAACAAGATAATATGGTTTAAGGAATTTGGAGATCCTAGGGAAATTGGTTCTGAAGACGGAAAGGATAGAGGTAAGGGAAAAAACGCCAGTGAGGTCATTTGTTTTAAGATATTTGCCCCACATTCGCGATATGGGCTACCACGTTGGATTGGAGTACTGTTGAAAGTAATGGGTTCTAGAAAGTCGGATGAAGTTAACTACTTATTTTTTGATAACAAAACTATACCCCCATTGATAATAACTGTATCAGGTGGGGCTCTAACAGAAGAGGCTATGGAAGGCTTAAAGAATGTATTCAACGATGAACTTAAA
>Ga0137338_1000052_pt1 | contig 18458 bp, 21 predicted proteins | sample EasRivERMLT366_2_FD_104770 | JGI IMG/M metagenome (GOLD analysis project Ga0137338, IMG submission 104770) | Soil microbial communities from meander-bound floodplain in the East River, Colorado, USA - East River MetaG ERMLT366_2 | ecosystem: Environmental > Terrestrial > Soil > Floodplain ...
TTCGCCTTGAACTCGGCCGTGAATGTCCTTCTGGTTCTTGCCATTTTGCACTCCTTTTTGTCTGGCACAGTAGTTTATCTTGTTTAGCGCTACTGTCCAATTTTTGGGGTGCATTACACTTTTATATAGTAAGTACCCTCAATGCTTGAAATGCGTGGTTTAAAGAGTGGAGATGGTGCGCCTGAAAAATAAGAACTGACTCCAATGAAAGAGCAAACGAAGACGATGGCACCCGTTCCAATAAGAGTGAAAAGTATATTTCTACCTGTATTTTTCTTTGACCTGATGAGAATTGCAGTAATTGCAATTGCACCTAATATCAGTGGGCAGATGCTTAAGCATATTGCTGAAGATACGAATCTGGTAATTTCCATAAGAGAATAAACTTAATTTGTTATTTCCTGTTTACTTGTTATTGCTGGTCTCGATACGCCCCACGACGATCACGCGGGACTACTCGGCCAGCGGGTATAGTTGTTATTTCCAAATGTTCTTCAAAAACTTGATCTTCTCCAGTGTCTGATAACTTTGTCCGCCTTCGTGACCGTTGTAGGGATAGACCTTGATGTCTTTTTCACCAGCCCAGTGATTGTATGCGGCATAGACTGTCGAGGGCGGGCAGATTTTGTCCATGAGACCAACAGAGAACATCGTTGTTGCTTTTGCTCTAACGGCAAAGTTGACGCCATCAAAGTAAGAAAGCGTATCGAAGACCGTGTCCACTTTATCGCGATGGACATGGCAAAACTCTGCGATCTCTTTATAGGGATACGAATCTTCTATCTCTGTGGCGCGGCGATAGTGGCATAGGAATGGCACATCGGGCATCGCGGCGACTACATCCGGGACGAGCCCAGCCGCGGCGATGGTGATGCCTCCGCCTTGTGAGCCGCCGGTCACGGCGATTTGGGACGCGTCAATTTCGGGGTGACTGCGTGCTGTTTCAATGGAGCGTACCGCATCCGTGAAGACGCGGCGGTAGTAGTAATGCTTGGGGTCGAGAATGCCTTTGGTCATACTGCCGGGATAATGGGCATTGCCGCCATCGGCGTAGAGATCGGGCGTGTCACCTGCGGACCAGGTACTGCCTTGTCCACGGGTGTCCATGACAAAATGAGCGTAGCCTGCGCTTGCCCAAAGCAGCCAGTCAATCGGGAAGTTGCGTCCGCCGCCGTAGCCGATGAATTCAACGACACATGGCAATTTACCATTGCGTTGCGCCTTGGCGGGCAGAATCAGCCAGCCCTTGACGGGTTGTCCGCCGAAGCCCTTGAAGGTGACATCGAAGGTTTCCTGGGCGACGAGTCCGTAATCCACTTTTTCGAAGGTTGCGTTGAGAGGAATCGCCCGCGCTTCATCCAATGTGGATTTCCAGAATGAGTCAAAGTCCGCGGGTTCTTCTCGGGAGGGAAGGTAGGTCTTGAGTTCGTTGAGGGAAAGGTCGAAGAATGCCATGGGGCTCCTAAAGGATGAAGGATGAAATATGAACGCTTTGCGTGAATGTTGTGTAATGCGTAAGTAACCTGATGTCGTTGCCAGGAGGGCTTTTGCTCTTCCGACGAAGCAATCTCCCTGTTATGAGGAGACTGCTTCGGCAAAGAACTAGAGCGCCTCGCAGCGACATCTTTCCTCGTTTACTTCATTTGTAATTTCCCACGATAACGTACATACGTGGCGTAATCAATTTCCGTCCGGCGCTTTACGTAATCCTGTGTCTTTAGAGCAAGCCCAGCGCGGAGCGGAGCGGCGTCAGTGACGGTGATGTCGAAGGCGTCTGAACCAGCTCCGGACCCGAAGGAGACGCAGAGAATCCGGTCGCCGGGTTGGGCGATGTCGAGAGTCGCAGTGAGTCCGATCATCGCCGCGCCCGCGTACGTATTCCCGATCACACCTACGAGAAGCCCGGGTTCGATCTGGTCCATGGAAAATCCAAGTTGTGATGCGACGCGCTGCGGGAACTTGGTGTTGGGTTGATGAAAGATCGCCCACTTGTAATCTTTAGCGGTCGTGCCGGAGGCTTCCATCATGTGCGTGGCGGCTTCGGTGACGTGTTTGAAATAGGCAGGCTCGCCCGTGAAGCGCATGCCGTGTTCGGGATACTTCGCATCGGAGCGTCGCCAGAAATCAGGCGTGTCGGTGACGTAGGAATACGACGAGTTGATGATCGCCAGCGACTCTTCGGCGGGACCGACGATGTACGCGCCGCCGCCCGCGCCCGCGGTGTATTCGAGCGCGTCGCCGGGTTTGCCTTGCGCGGTGTCCATGCCGATCGCCATGGCGTAATGTCCCATACCCGAGCCGACCAAGCCCATCGCAGCGACCAAGGCTTCGGTGCCCGCTTTACAGGCGAACTCCCAATCGGCGGCTTGCGTGTTGGGGACGGCGCCAATCGCTTCGGCGACCAAGGTGGAAGTTGGTTTCACCGCATAAGGATGGGACTCAGACCCGACCCAGACCGCCCGCAATTCGGTCGGGTCAATTTGGGCGCGAAGCATGGCGTTGCGCGCGGCTTCAATGGACATGGTGATGACGTCTTCATCGAGTCCGGGGACGGCTTTCTCTTTGATGGGGAGTCCGCCTTTGCCGCCGGTCCATACGCGGGCAACTTCCTTGGCGGGCAGACGATAACGCGGCACGTACGCGCCGTAGCCAACGATGCCAACGGGCTTGACGGGTTTGAGGAGGGTGGGGGAGTGTGTGTGAGGGGTTGTCATTCGTTATCCTTATCGACTATAAACATCTTTCTAAATTCGTCAACGAATTTATGTGCTATTGATGGAATACTATCAATGAGATTACTTGTTGAGACTTGTCCTTGTTTAGTAGGTTTGTTATTTGAAATCTTGGCAATTTGTTGATAGATGGGTTTTGGATTTATTCCCTTTTCTTCTGCCGCTACATAGAGACGTGCAAGATGCTCTTCGTCATCGGGTCGGTAATGTATACCATCTAACATTGAGATGGCAACTAAACCGCGCCATAGCCAAACAACGTTGCCAGTTTCTTCCAATTGTTTTATTGCTCTAATGCCGTAAAAGTTCAATGCATAGCGGAAGGGCGCTGGCGGACCACCTTCAAAAACATCTTTTTCGCTTCTGTCGTAATCTTTGATAATCTGTCTTATTTCATTACGTTCTTCAGTCGTTGCATTGATGTATATTTCAAAGTTTTCGTCTAGGAAATTCTCAATATTATTTTTAAAGATAATAGATTCTTCCCGAGAATCAAAATAACTCCCATTTAAGCGAGATGCCAATTGAATCAACTGCTTCTTGTATATATCTAGGTTCATAGCTTATTCGACTTTATTGTCTTTCGACATACCAAAACTCAGAAGTCAATCCTAACTGCCTGAAAATCTTCGGTGCGGACTAAAGTCCTGCCTCAGTGCGTGGAAGCCCTGCGGGCTGATGAGCGAGTTGGTTTTTAGCCGACTTCCTTGAACCGAGGGAGGGATTTATCCCGTGCTGTACCAACGGGTTTGACGGGTTTGAGGAGGGTGGGAGAGTGTGTGAGGGTTGTCATAATAACTTTTTCTTTAGGCTAGCGGCTTCTATAAATTTTCACGCCACTGCTGGATTTCAAGAGTATGCTGTTGATAGTCTTGAGTCAGGGATTCGATAATTCCTGCAATGGTTGCAGGGCGTCCACTATGGTGGAGCACTCCATGACTATCCACCAATTCATCAGGTTGGAGAGATGCAATAAATTGTCGAAATGTTTGCATTGAAGATTCCATTTCAGCGAGCAATTCCTCTTTCGAGCGTGATGAGAAAGTAATAGCCATCTGGGCATTAATATTTCTGTAGTCATTTGGAGCATCTGCATAATAGGCTGGTGTCTGTCCATGAAGAATTGCTGAAGATGCTTCGATCATATGCTTGTTCCAGCCAATCAAGTGTGCAATGACATCCCGGGGAGACCAGCCACTCATTTCAGATAATAACAATGAATCAGGTAGCGAGATGATGCAATTATAGAAGTCATTATAGGCTAACTTTAGGGCAGGTAAAAGATTTTCAGTCTCCATGGAATAATCCTCCGTTACCTGGATTTCACAGTTGTCTACGAACTTAGAAAACAGATGGTACCAAGACTTTGACGTCAAACCTGCCTGCGGTTTTCAACGGATTGCTTCGCAAAGCGGATAAACGGATGGAGAACAGATTTTGTGATGCGCTTACCCAAAATGCTCGTTGTAAGCAGGCTCGGTATAACTTTTTCCAATCCGTACAGGTGTCAACGATCTCAACATTTTCATATTGATTTCAGACATGGGTAATTCAGGGTAATCCTTCATCAGTTTGTTGCGAAGGTCTGTGCGAAGCGCTTCGGTTTTTCGTAACGAGACAAAATAACGCTCGTCTGATGGCATTGCCTTCAATAATTTCACTTCTTCCCAATCAATGGGATCAAATCCATCCACTATGGTGGAGATTTCTTCTGATGTAAGAGGATGCTTTTCAGTCATAATTACCTCTGAATATACCAAAACTTGGACACTAATCCTGCTTGCTTGAAAACCTCCGCAACCTGTTCCATGCTTCGTCCATGATAATCCAAGGATAGGCGGTTGTAGTACCAGGGTTTGGAGAGTTCCCAAACTTGATTGATCGTGAGAACTTCTCCGCGTTCAAGATTGTTGCGCTGGCACCATTTGTCGATCCATTCTTCCGACCGGAAGAGAAGCATGGTCGCTCAGGTGAAGACTAGGTCATCATACCAGCGAGCGAAGGGCAGGGGGAAGTGGACTCTTAGTTTGCTCAAGGCGGCGTCCTCGCCGCCGGGGACGGCGGCGAGAGCGATATTGCCGTTTTTGATTTCAAGCTGAACCAGCTCATTGCTTTCTGTGAATCTTGCTTCGATGACCGCGTCAGCATGCAATACGACGGGGATGCCGAGCATGTCCCAGGCGCAGTTGGCGTAATAGGTTTTGTCGTTGGCATGCACTTTGAAATCCGTCGGAATGGCTGAGAACGGCCAAGCCATGCGAATAGATGGCATATCTGGTTCAAGAAAGAAGGCGTGGCGGTTGTGTAATTCCTTGTAAAGTGCGCTGGCTTCTTCAGTGCTGATGTTGAAGTGACGCGCGGCTTCGTCCACGCTGGGTGGGAGGTTGTGTCCGCGAAGTGGTTGTAGACGAAGTGGCGCACTTGCCAGAGGAGGGAGTCGTTGATCATGGTTTGGGTAGGGGCGACGTCTCGTCGCCTTGTAACCTGTGAATAATTCCTTTGATTGAAATTTTGATTCCAACAAAAGGGCGGGAGGAACCCGCCCCTACGATTGCATTCCCTTCAATATATCTTCCGCTCGATCGATTCTCACGACCTTTTCCACCACCATTTGCGCGGCGACCCTTTCGATGAGATCGCCCGTCGCGCCTGCCGCAATCGCGACCTGTCGCGCATGCAGGGACATATGTCCACGCTGGATGCCTTCGGTGGCGAGGGCACGCAGTGCCGCCAGGTTTTGGGCGAGTCCCACCGAGACGATGATCTCAGCGAGTTCATGTGCTCTCATCACGCCCATCAATTTGACTGAGGCTTGCGCGGCAGGGTGGACTTTGGTCGCGCCGCCGACGATTCCAACCGCCATGGGCATTTCGAGCGTGCCGACGAGATTACCGTCCTTGTCCTTGCCCCAGGTGGAGAGAGATGTGTATTTGCCTGAACGGGCGGCATAGGCATGCGCGCCCGCCTCGATGGCGCGCCAGTCGTTGCCTGTGGCGATGACGACCGAGTCAACGCCGTTCATGATGCCCTTGTTGTGAGTCGCGGCGCGGTAAGGATCAGATGCCGCAAACGCCCACGCTTCGATGATCCCATCGCGGACTTTTTCACCAGTGAATTCGCGGGTCTCAGACCCGCTCTGAACAGAAAACGCCAGTTCTTTGACGGGTATCGTGCAACGTGCGCGCGCAAGCCGATGATCCGCAAGATTCGAGAGAATTCGGAGATGGACACGTCCGCCTGTGATGGCTTCAATGTGTGGGGCTAAACGTTCACACGCTGTATTGACAGCATTCGCTCCCATCGCATCACGCACGTCATAGATGAGATGAACGACGAGGAAAGGTCCGATTGGAGAATCGCTGATCACACGAGCTTCCAGGTTGTGCGCGCCGCCACCGAATTGCTTGAGCACGGGGTCAACTGCGTCCGCTTCGGCAAGAAGTTCCTCTTTATGCTCCAAAATGGAGAGTTGTGCCAGATGGACATTTGCCAGATCAAGCACCTGCATCTGCCCGATCATGTGCGGTTCGTTGGTGGTGGCCTGGAATCCGCCGCCAAGACGGGCTAACTTTGCCATGAAAGATGCACCCGCCACAACGGACGGTTCTTCAAGCGTCATGGGTACGAGCACATCCTTGCCGTTCACCTGGAAGTTCAATGCGATTCCAATTGGCAGGCTGTATAAGCCGACCACATTTTCGATCATGTGGTCGGCGGCCTCAGGGGCGAGTCCGCCTGTTGTAAATGGGAGCAGGCTTTCGGGAGTCTGATGCGCAGCGTCCGCCAGTTTGGCATGGCGCTCTGCGAGGGTCATATTGTAAAATCCGGGGATGATGGAAGTTGTCATGGGGTTCACCTTGGTGGTTACTATTTTATGCTCATATTCTTTCAAAATCTATCACATTTTATGGGATAATTAATCACATGTTGCTGACTCGAGAACAACTTCAGGAGCGAATGATCGCTCTGCATAAAGCCAGCCTGGAACTCGTGAAAGATGTTTCTTTGGAAACATTGCTGGAACGTATCGCGGCCGTTGCCTGCGAACAGGCAGATGCGCGTTATGCGGCATTGGGGGTTTTGGACGATGATGGAAAGTTGATCAAGTTCATTTCCGTTGGATTAACGGAAAAAGAGATCAACCGGATGTCGCATCCACCGGAGGGCCATGGTTTGATCGGGGCCTTGATGGATGTGAAGGAGCCATTGCGGATACCCGAGATTGCCAGGCATCCGAAGTCGGTTGGTTTCCCGGCGCATCATCCGCCCATGAAGTCTTTTTTAGGTGTGCCGATCCGTGCCGGCGAGAGGCAGTTGGGGCAGATCTACCTGACAGAGAAAAAAGATGCGATTGAATTTACGGCAGATGATGAGAAGATCATCCAGATGCTGGCGACTTATGCGGCGGCGGCGATCCAGAATGCCAGTTTGATGGATCAGATGAAGGAACGTGACCTGGCTCTGACACGTCGTGCTGTCGATATGGCTTTATTGGACAGTATCGCGTCCACCCTGACCTCGAGCCTGGAACTGGACGAGATTCTTAATAAGACCCTCGGGCATGTGATCCGCTACTTGAAAGTGGAAGCCGGTGAGATCTTCCTGCTGGAGGAGGATAAAACAACCTTGCGCATGGTTTTGCACCGTGGTCAGGCGGCCGATGCTTTCTGGTCTCACAATCTTTTCACGGTTGGGAGCGGCTATATTGGTCTGGTGGCTGAAGCCCGGGTGCCGGTCGTTAGCAAGGATCTGAAAAATGATGAGCGCTTCCTGCGTGATGCGGTAGTGAAGGCTGGTTTCCATCAGATGGTGGGTATCCCATTACTTGCTGGTGATCATTTAATGGGGGTCATGAGCGTTGCCACACAAAAAACAGAACCCATTGATGAACAAAGCATACAAATGATGGCAGCGGTAGGGAATTGGGCTGGTTTGGCGATTGAAAATGCGCGCTTACATGCCGGTGCGCGCCGCGCGGCTGTGTTAGGGGAACGCGATCGCATTGGGATGGACTTGCATGACGGTATCATTCAATCCATTTACGGGGTGGGTTTGTCGCTTGAAAGCGCGCTGCACTCCATTGCAGATGACCCTGCTGATGCGAAACAGCGCGTCCAACACGCGATCGATGGTTTGAACCAGGCAATTCGTGATCTGCGTGCTTATATTTTGGATCTACGACCGCGCCAATTGGGTAGTGAAGGCTTGATCAATGGCATCAAACGCCTGATCTCTGAATATCGGGCCAATACTTTTGCCGAAGTTCGTTTCACAGAACCTGATTTGGACCTCAATGAGCTCTCTCAAGCCCAGTCATTGACCCTTTTTCACATTTGTCAGGAGGCTTTAGCGAATGTAGCGAAGCATGCCAAGGCAAAAAATGTTCAAGTTGCACTTTGGGCTACAGAAGCTCGCGTGTTGATGGAGATCAATGATGATGGCAATGGTTTTGATATGGATAAACTGAATGTCTCCATTGGTCATGGACTCGCCAACATGCATACGCGCGCGCATTCCGTGGGTGGTGAAGTGGATATATCATCGGTGTTGAATGAAGGTTCAACGATTCTTGTTTGGGTCCCCCGTCGTTTACAGGCATGAAACAACGAATCGAAATTTTCTTTAACATTGAATCACGAGATTCGGTGATTCAAAAACATTGACTCGCTCAAAATTTCTAAAACGATTTTTTAACAACCAACAGCTATATTTAGCGGATACCGAGCAAATCAGCTAATAGACACCAGATATGGGGGGTGGATAACTTCTCAAGGCGTACATGGCTGAAACGAGTGTTCTATAAAAATGCTGTACTCAAAACAATCACGCATTGAATCTTTAACATTGACCGACCTTAAAAAAACGGAAGTTTTTAACCTAGCGTAGGCTTTGCGTGTTGTTACTTTTCATATATATCTGCTAGAATGATGATACGCTGAAATCTGGATGTGGTGAAAGCAACGCATCTTAAGCCCCAGTAAGGTTTATTACAACAAAAAGATTCAAAAGATCCAAATGAGCCGCTGACGAAGCGGATTGGTTCGACATTCTTTAGCACCGTCGCAATGGAGCAATTATGAACGCTGAACAGGCCTGGCAATCAGTACTTGGACAACTTCAAATGGAAATGCCGCGTGCGTCCTTTGACACCTGGGTACGTGATACCAAACCTGTTTCGTATCAGGATGGGACATTAACTGTTGGTGTTCGCAACGCATATGCCCGTGATTGGCTTGAAAACCGCCTTGCCAATACAGTTAGTCGGCTGTTGGTGGGGATTATGAACGCGACTGTGGCCGTTAATTTTATTGTGCATGGCAACGAAAACGAACAACCAGCGGATGAGACGCATCATGCGCAGCCTGAACCTGTTCAGACTTACGAAATACCGACTCGCAGCATCAGCCTTAATCCTCGTTATCATTTCGATACCTACGTTGTTGGCTCGGGTAATCGTCTTGCGCACGCCGCATGTCTGGCTGTGGCAGAAAAGCCTGCCCGCGCGTATAACCCTTTATTCCTGTATGGAGGGGTGGGGCTTGGTAAGACTCATTTGCTTCATGCCATAGGGAACGCCTGTCACGCACGCGGCTTGAATGTGCTCTACGTTTCTTCTGAAGAATTCACCAACGACATGATCAGTGCCATCCGCACCCATACCAATCAGGCTTTTCGAGAGAAATATCGCTCCGCCGACGTGTTATTAGTGGATGACATTCAGTTCATTGCCGGAAAAGAATCCACGCAGGAAGAATTCTTCCACACTTTCAATACCTTGCATGGGCAGGATAAGCAGATCATTGTTTCCTCAGACCGCCCGCCGAAGTCCTTGAATACACTCGATGAACGTCTGCGCTCCCGCTTTGAGTGGGGGTTGACTGCTGATATCCAGCCGCCGGATCTGGAAACCCGTCTTGCCATTTTACGCTCAAAGGCTGAACGTACCGGTCGCCAGATCTCTGATGACATTCTGGAGACGATTGCTCGCCGTGTACAATCCAACATTCGTGAATTGGAAGGCGCTTTGAACCGCATCCTTGCGTTTGCCGATCTGAGTGGCACTTCATTAACTCCGAATCTTGTCGAAGTGGCGCTTGCAGATCTCTTACCACAGCGCAGTGACGTCGCTCCTAAAAAGATCATTGAACTGGTTGCCAAGGAATGGCAAACAACCGTCGAGGCTTTGCTTGGACGCGATCGTTCTCAAAAGATCGCCCAACCGCGGCAAGTAGCCATGTATCTCATGCGAAAAGAGACCGATGCGTCTCTGCCCATGATCGGAGAAGTGTTGGGCGGCCGTGATCACACAACTGTGATGTATGCGATCGAGAAGATCTCGAACGAGATCGAGACCAAAACAGATTTACGAAAGTGCGTGGTTAATATTAAACAACAATTGTACGGTCAAACTGCAGTGATTTAGTCCACCAGCCTCGAGCAAGCTCGGGGCTTTTTCTTCGCCTGGAGTTGTGACCAGCTCTGAAGGATTGGGATGATTATAGCTACAATAGTGGTGAATCCGAACCCTGAAGGGGTGATATTTTTTGGCATCAGTGGAGAGTCAGCTTGGGTGGACAAAGCAATTTTCAGCTTCAAATGAAGCGGTCTTGTGTTATAATTTTTCTGTGGCGCGCGAGCGCCACACATCTTGCCTGGGACGGGCATTGAGCGTCCTTGAGCGGGTCATCAAATCCCGCTAAACTCATTCTGCTTCACGCTGGTGCCATGGCGCCACGCGTTGGAAAGCAGAACTGTAAGGAGAAAAATGGCAGTTATTTCCATGAAAGCCCTGCTTGAGAGCGGTGTGCATTTTGGCCACCGTACCAACAAGTGGGACCCCCGTATGAAACCGTACATTTTCACAGAACGTAACGGTATTCACATCATTGACCTGCAACAGACTTCCAAGTTGTTGAATCAGTCATACAATGTGATCCGCGATGTTGCTGCGAATGGCGGTAATGTTTTGTTCGTTGGCACCAAGCGCCAGGCACAGGAGACTGTTGCCGAGGAAGCCGCACGCTGTGGCATGCCTTATGTGACTGAACGCTGGATGGGCGGTATGCTCACCAACTGGTCCACGATGCATGCCCGTATTCAGGAACTTGAGCGCCTCGAGAAGATGCGCGATAACAACGAACTCGAACGACTGACCAAGAAGGAAGGTCTGCTGATCGGACGCGAGATCACACGTCTTACCACCCGTCTCTCTGGTACACGCGGCATGAAGCGCCGCCCCGACCTGATCTTCATCATTGATGTGGGTCGTGAAGAGTCTGCGGTGCATGAAGCCAACCTGCTTGGTATTCCCATCGTAGCAATGGTGGATACGAACTGCAATCCGCTGAATATTGATTATGTGATCCCTTCCAATGATGATGCGATCCGCGCGATCAAGTTGTTGGTCGCGAAGGTCGCCGATGCTGTGCTTGAAGGCAAAGCCTCACGCAAGGAAGAAGACGTTGATGACAAGCCGGCTGAAGCAGCAAAATCAGACCGACCCGCCCGCAAGGCTCCCAAAGTCGTTGAAACGGACATTGAGTTGGAAGATGATGCTCTGCTCGGTGAAGCTACGCTCGCAAAAATGGCTCCCAAGAAGGAAGTTGTTGAGACCCCTGTCGTTGAAACGCCTGCAGTTGAAACACCTGCGACTGATACCCCTGCAGAATCAACACCTGATTCTGAATAAGTAAGCGTACTAGGCAATAAAGGAAAATTTAGATGGAAATCACGACTGAAATGATCAAGGAATTACGCGCTGCGACCGGTGCCGGAATTTTGGATTGCCGCAAAGCGTTGACGGAAGCGGACGGCGATTATCAAAAGGCTGTGGATTGGCTGCGCGAAAAAGGCATGGCAACCGCCGCCAAGCGCGCTGACCGCGATGCATCTCAAGGTGTTGTTGAGCTTTACTCCCACGGTGGTGGACGCGTGGGCGTGATGGTTGAAGTGAACTGCGAGACCGACTTCGTGGCTCGTTCCGAGAAGTTCCGTGAATTGGCGCATGAGCTTGCATTACAGATCGCTGCCTCAGCGCCTCGCTACCTCAAAGTGGAAGAGATTCCCGCTGAAGTGTTGGCGCATGAGTCAGAGATCGCCCGCGCTCGCGCAGTTGAAGAAGGCAAACCTGAGAACGTTATGGAAAAGATCGTACAGGGGCGCCTCGAAAAATTCAAGGATGAAGTGGTCCTTTCCCGGCAGGCTTACATCCGCGACGAATCCCTCACTGTTGAGAAGTTGATACTTTCGACGGTAGCCGCCATCGGTGAAAATGTGATCGTGCGCCGCTTCCAGCGCTGGGAGCTTGGTGAGAGTTTGACCAGTTAATCAATATTGAAATGACCAACCATCAGGTTGGTCATTTTTATAGGTATAAAGGAGACACAAATGGCCGAGTTGAAATATAAACGGATTATGCTCAAATTGAGCGGCGAGGCATTGGGCGGGGAAGGTGGTTTGGGAATTAATGTTGGCGAAGCGGAAGTGATTGCCAGTCGTGTCAAGGAAGTCCACGATATGGGCGTGGAAGTTGCGTTGGTGATCGGTGCAGGGAATTTGTGGCGTGGTAAACAAGGTCTGGCGCGGGGCATGGATCGCGCAACTGCTGACTACATGGGCATGCTCGGTACGGTCATGAACGCCCTGATCGTTATGGATGCCCTGGAGCGCGCCGGAGTTTATACCCGGGTCATGTCGGCCATTGAGATGCGTGCCATTGCGGAGCCTTATATTCGTCGTCGGGCAATTCGCCATCTCGAAAAGAGACGAGTAGTCATTTTTAGCGGAGGGATCGGGAATCCGTATTTTTCGACAGACACTGCCGCAGCATTGCGTGCGACAGAGATCGGGGCGGATGTAGTCATCAAAGCCACCAAAGTCGATGGGGTCTATGATGCAGACCCGAAAAAGAATATAAATGCCACGAAATTCGAAGAGATGACTCATATGGATTTTTTGAGTCGGCGACTGACCGTTATGGATAGCACGGCTGTCACGTTATGCATGGAAAATAACCTGCCGCTGCTCGTTTTGAATTTTTGGGACGTAAAAGCATTGACTGGCGCTTTGCGCGGCGAAGCGGTTGGGACCCTGGTACACGGGTAGTCTTTCAGGATATAAACGGGAGAGAAAATTTCTCTCCCGTTTTTTATTTTGAGAGTCTATCCTTCATTTTCAAAACCTCTCATACCTTTGATTCTCCGTAGCATTTTTTGTCGTTTTGGTGTATCCTTATATGGGCTTCGAAAGTCTCTTTTCGGAGTCTCGAAAAGAAAAAATCCCAGGAAAGACTTCCGAAGTCTTTCTACACGAGGAGACCGCGGTGATTAAAGATATCCTTACTGACGCTGAACATCGCATGCGCAGCGCCATTCAAGTCCTTCATGATGATCTGGCGGGCATTCGGACGGGACGCGCAAGCCCTGCCCTGGTTGAGAAACTGCCGATTGAATATTATGGGACTCCCACACCTTTGCAACAACTTGCTTCGATCAGTGTCCCTGAACCGCGGACGTTGACGATCAAACCCTATGATGCAACCACACTCAAAGTGATCGAGAAGGCGATTCAAACCTCAGACCTGGGACTGAATCCAAATAATGATGGCAAGGTCATCCACCTCAACCTGCCTCCCCTTAACGAAGAACGCCGCCGTGACCTGGTTAAGAATGTTCATCATCGCCTGGAGGAGGCGCGCATCGCTGTTCGCAACATCCGCCGTGATGCTCACAACGACATGCGTGACTTTGAAAAGGAAAAATTGATCACTGAAGATGACCTGGAACGCGGTGAGGTGGATCTGCAAAAACTGACCGACCGTTTCGTGGAAGAGATCGGCGAGCACGGCAAGAAAAAAGAAGTCGAGATCATGGAAGTGTAGGCATTGCGTTATGCCTGCACTTTGCAATAAAAGTTTATTAACTAATGAGACCAGTGGTAAATGCCAGAATCCCCAATGAATATCCCTGCCGATAAATTACCTCAGCATGTTGCCATGATCATGGATGGCAATGGACGCTGGGCGCTTTCACGCGGTCTGCCGCGCCTCGCGGGACATAAAGCCGGGACTGAAAACCTCCGCCGTGTCATCCGAGCCTCGGCAAAATTCGGCATCAAGTACCTCACGATCTATGCCTTTTCCACTGAAAACTGGGGACGCCCGCCCGAGGAAGTAAGAGGCTTGATGTATATCCTCGAGGATGTGATCGACCGTGAACTTGCAGAACTGCATAAAGAAGGTGTGCAATTACGTCACATTGGACGCCTGGAAAGACTGGCTCCATCCATTCAGAAAAAAGTATTACATGCCATTAAGATCACAAAAGATAACAGCCGCCTGGTTGTAAATGTTGCATTCAACTATGGCGGCCGCGATGAGATCGTCAATGCCATCCAAAATATCATGAAGGATGGCATCCCTGTGGAGGAAGTGACGGATGAACTGGTGAGCCGTTACCTCTATACCGCGGGTGTACCGGACCCTGACCTTATCATCCGCACGTCAGGTGAATTACGCGTGAGTAATTTCCTCATCTGGCAGGCTGCCTATTCAGAATGGTATGTCACGCCAACTTATTGGCCCGATTTTGATGAGAAAGAATATCGTCGTGCGCTTGAAATTTTTGCCGGGCGCGACCGCCGCTATGGAAAAGTCTCATCGAATGAATATGAGGCTTCCAATGCTTAAGCGCACGCTGACAGCGCTTGCCCTGGCAGCTGTAGGTTTACCCGCCATCATTTATGGCGGTATTTTTTATTTCCTGTTGATGGGGATATTCCTTGTGGGAGGCGCCTGGGAATACGCCCGCTTGTACCGCGCAGTTCAGTATGAACCCAACGAGATCGTCACAGTTGGAGGCGTGCTTGTGATAGCCACAGCGCGCTTCTTTTTTGCGGAGTATGCGATTTTTGCCACGGTTGTATTCGTGCTTCTGGCAATGACCGTTCATATCATTGAGTATGAACGCGGTCGTGATCAAGCCGCGCTTGATTTTAGCATTACAGTTACAGGCATCGTTTATATTGGCTGGCTGGGTTCGTATTTGCTGGACCTGCGTAATTTATCCAATGGTGTCTGGTGGTTTATGTTTATTTTGCCGCTGGTATGGGCGACGGATACAGGCGCATATTCCATCGGTGCGGTTTATGGAAAGCATAAAATGGCTCCACGCTTAAGCCCAAAGAAAAGTTGGGAAGGCTATCTTGCGGGTATCTTCACAGCCATTTATGCGGGCGTGTTACTTGCCTATGCTTTTTCAGCTCTCGGTCCGCAGCCTTTAAATGGATTGATCGATCCCTTGCAAGGTGCGTTGATCGGATTCTTTATCAGCGCAATTGCGCCGCTGGGCGATTTGGGGGAGAGCATGCTCAAACGCCAGAGCGGGCTGAAAGACTCAAGTAATATTTTCCCGGGCCACGGCGGTTTTCTCGACCGCATCGATTCGTGGATCTGGGGCTCGGTCATCGGTTACTTCATCATCCAATTTTTCATTCTATAAAGGAGGCACTATGGATCATACTTACGATCCCACCCGAAATCTGGCGCTTGAGTTGGTGCGTGTCACAGAGGCCGCGGCATTGGCGGCAGGTCGCTTTATGGGCCGCGGCGATAAAGAGGCGGCGGATCAGGCCGCGGTAAATGCGATGCGGACCGTCCTCCAGACTGTGGACATGAATGGACTCATCGTCATCGGTGAAGGGGAAAAGGATAACGCGCCGATGTTGTATAATGGCGAGAGCGTGGGCAACGGTTCGGGGCTGGACTTTGATGTTGCGGTGGACCCAATTGACGGGACGCGCCCCCTGGCTTTTGGACGCTCGAACGCGCTCGCCACGGTTGCGATTGCCCCGCGCGGCAGTATGTTCAACCCGGGTCCCTTTGTTTATATGAACAAGCTGGCCGTGGGACCTGAAGCCAAGGGCAAAATTGATATTGAAAAACCCCTCACTCAGAATCTCAAGGCTATTGCCAAAGCCATGCATAAGGATGTGGAAGATCTGACAACGATCATTCTCGATCGCGATCGTCATATAGATATGATCGCCGAAATACGCAGGGCTGGCGCGCGCATTCGACAGATCCCCGATGGGGATGTTGCCGCGGCGTTGATGACAGCCTGGCCCAATTCAGGTGTGGACGTGTTGATCGGCATTGGCGGAACGCCGGAGGGAGTGCTGGCGGCATGTGCCTTGCGCGCCATGGGCGGGGAGATCCAGGGCAAGTTATATGCCCGTGATGAAGATGAATTACGCCGCGGGCACGAAGCCGGTTATGACTTCGATAAGATCCTTACGATGGACGATCTGGTTTCATCGGAAGATGTCTTCTTTACTGCAACCGGGATCACAGACGGTGAGTTACTAAAGGGTGTGCATTACTTTGGTAACGGCGCCAGCACGGATTCACTTGTGGTGCGCGGGTTAACCGGCACAGTGCGGCAGATCAAAGCTACACATCAGATCGATAAACTGCGCCATTTAAGCGCAGTGAAGTATTAGTAGATTCGTCATTGCGAGCGTTCGTTGCGAAGCAATCTCCAACTTGCAGGGGATTGCTTCGACGGAAGAACAGTCTCGCAATGCCAGATGATGTATTGCTTGACACTCTCTATCCTTGCGGTATAATCTCGGACGCCTTCCTCGATAGCTCAATCGGCAGAGCGAGCGGCTGTTAACCGCTAGGTTCCTGGTTCGAGTCCAGGTCGAGGAGCAATTGAAGAAAAAATGTGCCTTTAGTTATTATGCTAAAGGCACATTTTGTTATATACTCGTGTATTATGCCACAGGTGACATCAGAAAACCCTCCGCAAAAAAAGCGTATATTTTGTAATCAGTGTAAGACGGTTACAAATCACATCTTAAAGGGTTCCCATCATAAAGAATATGAAGAACCATCTGGTTGGTGGGAAGAATCGAATTTCATGTTTTGGGTCTGTGCAGGTTGTGATAGCGCAGTTTTAGAAGATTACTACACTGACGTATCAATGATGACGGATGAACATATATCTCATTTTTTTCCACAACCGACTCGTCTTCATTTACAACAAAAATATTTTATAAAACTTCCGTCAAAATTAAAGAGAATATATCGGGAAACAATCCAAGCGTTTAATAGTGAAATTTACATCCTTGCAGCAGCGGGATTACGTGCGTTAATTGAGGGAATTTGTTCTGATAAACAAATAAGCGGTAAGAACCTTGAAGAAAAAATTAATCGCATGAACACTTTGCTGCCCCAAAATATTGTTACAAACTTACATAGTTTTCGTTTTATAGGTAATGAGGCTGTTCATGAGTTAGCAGTGCCAGAATCGGAAGATTTGAGACTCGCTATTGGAGTAAGTGAAGATTTATTAAATTTCTTGTATGAATTAGATTACAAATCATCACGACTACCAAAAGCAAAGACAGCCGCAAAACCAAAAGCAGCTTAACGGTGCATCAATGGAAGGTGGGGATTGCGACTCATTTTGGTAATAAAATGATTTTCTACCTACAAAACGTATGAAATAAGGAATCAGAAAATTATGAAAATCCAAACACCATATTCCGATAATTTAGACGTCTTGGTTGCGCTTGTTACTTATTTGGCAATGACCGACTTCAAAAGCAATACGCCCTCTTATGTCGCTGAAACTTTGGCATTGGACGTTAAGAAAGTAAGAGACACTTTACAATCTTTTGATGGGCTATTCAGAGAGTCAAAAAATCCAGCCGAAAATGGTGAGAAGTATTACACTCTTCATCTACGTTATGCTCTTAGATGGACACAAAACGATGAAAGCAATGGCGAGTCAAAAGAACCATTGCGAGCTGAGTATCTGGACACCCTATTAAATTTTATTACTCGAATGGTTGAACAAGAGCAAACAAACCAGCGGCAGTTTTCAAGTAATAGGGCTACACTAACTGCGGCATGGGTTGCGGCAGGTGTCGCATTTTTTAGTGTCATTTGTTCATTTACGGGGATTCTTATTAGCGTCATAGTAACTTCTCTAAACCATTAGCAAGGCACACCCCTTAAAAGCCACAGCCCAACAACGCATGCTGTTGACGGTGGGGATTCTGCGCGTTTTTCAAGTACTATTTTGGCTTTGAGTTTTTTCTGCTCCCTAACAGAGCCCATGCCCGCCACCGCTAACGCGAATCGTTAGAAGAGATAATGATCTAGTATATTCAAAATATATTTCAATAGGACTTGTGCCTAAACCTGCTAGGTTCCTGGTCTTCATGTCAGGTTTTTAGGCAGGAGCACGATTAAACAAAATCTGAACTGAATTACTCAGCTCAGATTTTGTTTCTTATAAGAGTGGTTTCTTATTGCTGTGTAGTTGACGTCTGCTCAGGCACAACGATTGCCATGATCAGATAGACGATTGCAATCCCGCCGAAGCCCGTGAAGAAAGCCAGCACGGTCAGCAAACGGACGATGGTTGGGTCAATGCCAAGGTACTCGCCCAGCCCGGCACACACACCCGCGAGCATGCGGTTGGATGTGTTTCGTGACAATGACTTGTAATTCGTGTTCATAGTTCACTCCTTTCAATGATTTCTACAAAGACATACGCAGGCTGTTGCGGGAAGTTGCACGATTATGTCATTCTGAGCCGCAAAGCGGCGAAGAATCTCAGACATGGCGAGCGAGACTCTTCGCTACGCTCAGAGTGACATGATTTCTACTTATATTTCCTGCTCTCCAAATAATTTGCCACTGCCGCCCAAAGCAAA
>Ga0137338_1000055_pt1 | contig 18100 bp, 15 predicted proteins | sample EasRivERMLT366_2_FD_104770 | JGI IMG/M metagenome (GOLD analysis project Ga0137338, IMG submission 104770) | Soil microbial communities from meander-bound floodplain in the East River, Colorado, USA - East River MetaG ERMLT366_2 | ecosystem: Environmental > Terrestrial > Soil > Floodplain ...
TGCCGCAGAAAAAGAATCCCGATGTCTTTGAGTTGACACGCGGCAAGGCAGGCACGTTGATCGGCATGTTGACAGGTTTGCTTGCTACGCTCAAAGGCTTGCCCTCAACGTACGACAAAGATTTGCAGGAAGATAAAGCGCCGGTCTTTCAGGCAACAGATACTTTGCTTGCTATTCTGCCTGTCATCGCTGGCGCGTTGCGAACGATTACTGCGAAACCTGAACGAATGCGAAACACAATCGACTCGTTCATGATGGCAACTGACCTGGCGGATTATCTCGTCAGCAAGGGCATCCCGTTTCGAGAGACGCATGCGATCGCAGGCAAAGCTGTCCGCGAGGCTGGGGAGAAGGGGATTGGGCTGGATGAAATGTCACTCGAAGCGTATCAGGCGCTCGGTCCGTTTGAAGCGGATGTGTATCAAGTTTTCGATCCGCTGAAATCTGTCGAAAAAAGAAATGCGATTGGCGGCACGAGTCCCCAATCTGTAAAAAATCAAATTCAAGGAATCAAAGGAGAATAAATCATGTCTACTGTTACTTGTCCTGAATGTGCTGCGGAAATTACGTTGGAAACTGGAACGGAAGTTGGTGAGATCATCGTGTGTTCGGATTGCGGTGTGGATCTGGAGATCACTGCGCTTGAACCTGCGGCGGTGCAACTTGCGCCCATGGAGCAGGAAGATTGGGGCGAATAGGTTATGCAACGAAGATTGAGGATCGGTGTCCTGTATTCGCGTGTGCGCGTGGAGGAGAAATGGATCTTCAGCGCGCTCGAAAAACGCGGCGTTGACTTTGATCGTTTGGATGATCGTGCGATCCATTTTGATCTGGAAAATCCCGCGCCATGGAGAGAGTATGACGCAGTGGTCGAACGCAGTATCAGTTACAACAGCGGCTTATATGCGCTGCGAATTTTGAATGCATTCGAGGTGCCAACGGTGAACACGGCGGCGGTGGCGGAAGCGTGTGGTGATAAGCTGACGACGAGCACATTACTGGCGAAGGCAGGTTTGCCGCAACCGCGCAACGTGGTGGCGTTCACACCTGAATCGGCGTTGGAAGCGTTGGAAGAACTTGGATATCCAGCGGTGGTCAAGCCGGTGGTGGGGTCGTGGGGGCGGTTGCTGGCAAAGGTCAATGACCGCGACGCGGCGGAGGCGATCTTTGAACACAAGGCTACACTGGGTTCCACGCAGCATCAGGTTTTTTATGTGCAGGAATATATCGATAAGCCCGGGCGTGATATTCGCGCCATCGTCATCGGTGAGCGTGTGTTGACGGCGATGTATCGCAAGTCTGCACATTGGATCACGAACACGGCGCGCGGCGGCGAAGGGGAGTTGTGCCCGATCACGCCTGAGATCGAGTCGATCTGTTTGGGCGCGGCACAGGCGATGGGTGGCGGTGTATTGGCGATTGATTTGATCGAACATTCCGAACGCGGATATCTGATCAACGAAGTGAATCACACGATGGAATTCCATACGATGCAACCGTTGAGCGGAATTGATATCGCCGGCGAGATCGTGGAATATGCGATGAGCCTGGCAAGAGAAAAGATTTAAACACAAAGGGCACGAAGGTCACTAAGGTAGATCAAAACCTTAAGTGCCTTCTCCTTTGTGTACTTAGTGTTCTTCGTGTTTAATTTTGAGGAGCAATTATGACGAGAGTTTCGATCATTGGCGGTTCGGGATATGGCGGCGGCGAGTTATTGCGGTTGTTGTTGGGACATCCCAATGTAGAAGTGAAGCAGGTGACTTCGCGTTCGCATTTGGGTGAGTATGTATATCAGGTGCACCCGAATCTACGCAAGCGGACTCAACTCAAGTTCAGCGATCCGGCTGCGTTGGAACAAGTTGATATTTTGTTTCTCGCCCAGCCGCATGGACAGGCGCAACATCACATTGAAGAATATGCCAAACTCGCGCCGGAAATTATTGACCTCGCGGCGGATTTTCGTCTGCGGAACGCGGATTTTTATGAGCAGTGGTATGGAGAGAAACATGCCGCGCCGGAGTGGTTGAGCAAGTTTGTTTATGGCTTGCCTGAACTGCATCGCACGGAGATAGCGACTGCAAATTACGTCAGCGGTGTGGGATGTAATGCTACAGCGAGCAATCTGGCGTTGTTGCCATTGGTCAAGGCGGATTTGATCGACCTGTCTGCACCTGTGATTATCGAGATCAAAGTGGGTTCATCAGAAGGTGGTGCGGAAGGAAATTCTGGTTCACTGCACGCGGAACGCGCGAATGTGATTCGCACGTTCTCGGCATTTGGACATCGTCATACGGCTGAGGTGATTCAAGAAATGGGCGTAAACGCTTCGCGTATTTCGTTGACAATGACCGCTGTGGATTTGGTGCGCGGCGTGCTGGCAACCGCACATGCCAAAGTGAAACAAGGCGTCGCGACAAAAGATTTGTGGAAAGCCTACCGCGCCGCGGCGAATGAAAATCCGTTCGTGCGCGTGGTCAAGGAACAGCGCGGCATTTATCGCGTGCCTGAGCCGAAGATTCTCGCGGGCTCGAATTACGCGGATTTAGGATTCGAACTGGATGAGAGCAATGGTCATATCGTGTCCATGTGCGCGATCGATAATCTGATGAAGGGCGCATCGGGGTCCGCGGTGCAGTGTATGAATTTGATGATGGGCTGGGATGAGATGTTGGGGTTGGAGTTTGCGGGGTTGCATCCGATTTAACATGTCATTGCGAGGGCGATAGCCCGAAGCAATCCCCGAGCCAATAGGGAGATTGCTCACCTGCACTTGCGCCAGGTGCAAGTGTCGTCGGGAAGAGCACCCTCCTCGCAACGACATAATCTGGAGAAATTATGACGGACGAAATAATAGTTGTAAAGCTTGGCGGAACAGAAGGTGTGGATTTTACGGCGATCTGCCAGGATGCCGTGGAATTATTGAAGCAAGGAAAGAAACTCGTCTTTGTGCATGGCGGTTCTGCCGAAGCCAATTCACTTGGCGAGTCATTAGGTACGCCACCGAAGATGATTACTTCGCCTTCTGGATATACGTCGCGATATACAGATAGAAAGACATTAGAAATCTTTTTAATGGCGGTCAATGGAAAGGTCAATTCATTATTGACGGAGCAGTTGCAGATGTTGGGAGTCAATGCGTTTGGGTTATGTGGACTCGATGGGAAATTAATCCAAGCCACGCGCAAGGATTCGATTCAGAGCATTGAGAATGGCAAGCGCAAAATCATCCGGGATGATTACACCGGGAAGATTGAGACGGTTAACAGCGAATTATTATTGATGTTGCTCAACGCGGATTATCTGCCCGTGATTGCACCTGTGGCTGTCAGTGAAAAAGGCGAGGCACTTAACGTGGACGCAGATCGCGCCGCGGCGATGGTGGCGTCCGCGTTGAAGGCGGAGACTCTACTGTTGCTCACGGCAGTGCCCGGGCTGATGAAGAATTTCCCAGATGAGTCAACGCTTATTCGGCTGTTGCCACAGAGTCAACTATCGGCTGCAAGTGAAGCGGCGCAAGGCCGCATGAAAAAGAAAGTGTTGGGCGCGGAAGAAGCGTTGAAAGGCGGCGTGGGTCGCGTCATTATCGCGGACGGAAGAATTCAAAATCCAATCTCAAATGCTTTATCAGGAAACGGAACGGTGATCGAATGCACAGCACTATAGTGAATGCCCGGGAAATAATTGATATCGAAACAAAACATACTGCAGGGACGTACGCCAAACAGGCGCTCGTCATCGTGCGCGGACAGGGTGCGTCATTGTTTGATGCGGACGGCGTGGAATATCTGGATTGCTCATCGGGACATGGCGTTGCCAATCTCGGTCACGCGCATCCGAAAATTGCCGAGGCGATCTATAAGCAGGCCTCCACACTGATCACTTTATTTGAGACATTCCCAAATGACAAGCGCGCCGAGTTGATGAAGAAAATCACGTCACTGGTGGCTGGATTGGATAAGGTTTTTCTTTGCAATTCCGGGACAGAATCTGTTGAAGCCGCGTTCAAGTTTGCACGCATTTCAACGGGACGAAAAAATATCATCGCGGCGATGCGGGCTTTTCATGGAAGAACCTATGGCGCGCTTTCGGCGACATATAATAAGAAATATCGCGAGGGTTTTGAACCGCTTGTGCCTGGGTTCAGTCATGTGGCTTATAACAATATCGAAGCCCTCGATAAAGCCGTGAATGATGAAACTGCCGCGGTGATCCTGGAAGTGGTGCAGGGCGAAGGCGGCGTGTACCCCGCGACTGCGGAATATATCCACGCGGCGCGGCGGATCTGTGATGAGCGCGGCGCGTTGTTGATCGTGGATGAAATCCAAACAGGCTTTGGACGCACTGGGAAGATGTTTGCCATTCAACACTTTGATATCACGCCCGATTTGTTGACGTGTGCCAAGTCGTTGGCCGGTGGCATGCCCATGGGTGCAGTGTTGATCGGACATAACGTAAAGAACTTGACTCCGGGAGTCCATGGCTCGACGTTTGGCGGGAATCCGCTGGCGTGTGCGGCGGCTCTTGCAGCACTGGGCGTGATCGAGGCTGATGATTTGCCGCACCAATCCCTGGTGAAAGGAGTCTACTTTCGAGATAAGATTCGGGCGTTGAATTTGCCCGGTGTGCGTGAAGTGCGCGGACTTGGTTTGATGATCGGGATCGAAATGAAGCAGAAGGTGGCGCCGTATATCAAGGCCCTGCAGGAGCAGAAGATCCTTGCATTGAACGCGGGGATGACCGTGATCCGCTTATTGCCGCCACTGGTGATTACCTATGAACAGATCGATCATGTGATAAGCGCCCTTTCGGAAGTATTGAGCGTTGAGCAAAAAGATGAGTGACATTACTTGTGATACGCTGATTGGTCTGGTTTCGCAGTATAGCCCTTCAGGGCAGGAGCGCAGCGCGGTGGAGTGGTTGGTGACGCGCATGAAGTTGTTGGGATATGATAACGCGTTCATTGATGAGGCCGGCAATGCCGTTGGTGTCATGGGGCAGGGACCAAAGCAGGTTGTTTTGTTGGGTCATATTGATACGGTGCCGGGGGAGATTAAGATCGCCCTCACCCCCAGTCCCTCTCCCGAAGAGAGAGGGAGATTGCTTTACGGTAGAGGTGCAGTGGATGCGAAAGGTCCGCTGGCGTGTTTTGTGGATGGGGTGGCGCAGGTCGGCGCGAAAAGCGGCTGGCAGTTTGTTGTCATTGGCGCAGTCGAAGAGGAACGTAATTCAGAAGGCGCGCGCTTTGTAGCGAATCAATACAAACCTGATTTTGCGATCATCGGTGAGCCGAATCAGTGGGATCGGGTTGCCCTTGGTTATAAAGGCAGTGCGTGGGCGAATATCACAGTCAAGCGTGCGCAGGCGCATACGGCGAGCGGCGAAGAGACTGCGGCGGAAGCGGCAGTTGAAGCCTGGTTGAAGATCAAAGCGTATGTTGATTCGTTCAACACTGATAAACAAAAGATATTTGATAAATTATTACTTACCTTGCGCGGCATGGATTCAGACTCAAATGATTTTGAGCAATGGGCGCGTTTGAAGGTGGGAGTGCGTTTGCCAGTGGAGGTTGCACCAGATGACTGGTATGGGAAGTTGAATGAAATACTGGGTGACAGTCACTCGCTTCACGAAAGTGACTGTCACCTCCTGGTTGAGCCGACAGGATTCGCTGTCTCTGCGTGGGGAGGTGAGAAGAATACTCCGCTGGTACGCGCTTTCTTAAGCGGAATCAGATCAAACGGTGGCGGGCCGCGCTTTGTCTATAAAACAGGAACAGCCGATTTGAATATCGTCGCGCCGGTGTGGAAATGTCCGGCTGTGGTATATGGTCCGGGAGATTCGGCTTTGGATCATACGCCGAATGAGCATATCGATCTGGCCGAATATGCAAAGGCCGTGAATGTATTGGTAAATGTGTTGTCAAAGTTAATCGAGTAGCCCGATACAAAAAAACTCTCCCTTGACTTATTACCGAATAAGCCTATAATCGGGCGAAACCAGTACCATGAACCAAATCTATTCGCTTTCCCTTATTATTGTCGTCCTTGCGGTCCTTATTATTAAGGATCAATTTTCGGTTAGGATGGCAACGGTGAGAGTAAAGTAACACACACCTTAGTAAGAGCAAAGAGCCGCCCTAACCACGGGCGGCTCTTTTTATTACCTCACCCCCAACCCCTCTAACCTTACGGGCACATGTCCTAAAAGGAGAGGGGAGTTAAAGGAAAACATATGCCTGATCTAAAGAAGAACAGCGATGCCATCACAACAGGTCCGAACCGTGCGCCAGCACGCTCCATGCTTAAAGCCGTTGGGTTCACCGACGATGATTTGCGCAAACCAATTATCGGTGTGGCGAGCACATGGATCGAGATCGGTCCGTGCAATTATCACCTGCGCAGGCTTTCGCAAAAAGTAAAGGAGGGTATCCGCGCGGCAGGTGGGACTCCCATGGAATTCAACACGGTGTCCATTTCAGATGGGATCACCATGGGCGCCGAGGGGATGAAGGCTTCGCTGATCAGCCGCGAGGTGATCGCTGATTCGATTGAACTCGTGGCGCGCGGGAATCATTTCGATGCCATCGTCTGTCTCTCGGGCTGTGACAAGACGAATCCGGGTGTGATGATGGCGCTCGCCCGGCTCGATATCCCTGGCCTGGCGTTGTACGGCGGCTCCATCAACCCGGGTAAACTCGGCGAAAAATCTTTGACGATTCAGGATGTGTTTGAAGCAGTGGGGGCATATTCAGCGGGGAAGATCACTGAACAGGAATTTATGGATGTTGAAAATTTTGCCTGCCCAGGCGCGGGCGCATGCGGCGGACAGTTCACCGCCAACACCATGTCCACGATCATGGAATTCATCGGCATCTCGCCGGTGGGGTTCAACAGCGTCCCAGCCATGTCTGAAGAGAAAGACCGCGTCGCATTTGAAACGGGGAAACTGGTGATGGAAATGCTAAAGGCGGATTTACGCCCCTCCCAAATTTACACACGGAATGCCTTCGAAAATGCGATCACTTCCGTCGCCGCAACAGGCGGCTCGACGAATGCCGTTCTCCACCTTTTGGCTCTGGCGCGCGAAGCCGACGTTGACTTGCACATCGACGATTTCGATACGCTGTGTTCGCGTGTGCCACTCATTACCGACATTAAGCCATTCGGAAAATACATGGCGGCGGATATGCACGCCGCAGGCGGCATCCCATTTTTGATGAAACGTCTTTTGGAAGGCGGTTACTTGCATGGTGATTGTATGACTGTCACAGGCAAGACCATCGCCGAAGCCGCGCAGACCGGTGTCGAGACTCCCGGTCAACAGGTCATCTATCCGCTGGATAAGCCGCTCAAGTCCAATGGCGGTCTGGTCATTTTGCACGGTAATTTGTCGGAGGAAGGCGGGGTACACAAAGCCGCCGCGAATAATGTCAAACAGTTCACGGGTCCGGCGCGCGTGTTCGAGCGCGAAGAGGATGCGATGCTGGCTGTCACCGATCAAAAGATTCAATCAGGCGATGTGGTTGTCATCCGCTATGAAGGTCCGAAGGGCGGACCCGGGATGCGCGAAATGCTGGGGGTCACCGCGGCAATTGCCGGCGCAGGTCTGAGCGATAACGTCGCCCTATTGACCGATGGACGTTTCTCAGGCGCGACGCGCGGCATCTCGGTCGGTCATATTGCTCCCGAGGCGTATGTTGGCGGGATGATTGCTTACGTCAAAGATGGAGATATGATCACGATTGATGTTGATCAGCGCGAACTGCGTGTTGCCATTTCGAAAAGTGATTTGACGAAACGTAAGAAAGGTTGGCAGGCACCTGAGCCGCGTTACAAAAAAGGCGTGATGGCGAAGTATGCCCGCAGTGTGTCATCCGCTTCAGAAGGTGCAATCACGAATTAATTCCGCAACGGAGACGCTGAGTCGCTGAGAAAAACAAAAGAATTTCTCTGCGCTCTCCGTGGCTCTGTGGCAGAAACAAGGAGTTATTATGAAGAAAAAAGGTGCAGAAATTGTTTGGGAATGTTTGACCCGCGAAGGCGTGGAAGTGGTATTTGGCTATCCCGGTGGCGCGAATATGCCGATCTATGATGCGATGCTGAATTATCCTGTCCATCATGTGTTGGTGCGGCACGAACAGGGCGCAGCGCACATGGCGGATGGTTACGCTCGCACGTCAGGGAAGGTCGGTGTCGCGATGGCAACATCGGGACCAGGTGCGACGAATCTCGTTACAGGCATTTGTACGGCGATGATGGACTCGGTTCCCGTTGTGTTTATCACTGGGCAGGTCGCGGCGCATTTGATCGGTGGTGACGCATTCCAGGAAACTGACGTAACAGGCATTACGTTGCCGATCACGAAACATAATTATCTCGTGACGCGTGCAGACCAAATTGCAGAAACCATCCGCGAAGCATTTTATATTGCGCGCAGTGGACGACCGGGTCCGGTGCTGATCGATATCTGCAAGAACGCGCAGGTTGATTCGTGTGAGTTTGTATATCCCGATGAGCCGAAACTGGTCGGTTATCAACCTGTGACACGCTCGCCGCGCAACTTGCTCGATGACGCTGTGGCATTGATCGAGAAAGCAAAGAAACCGATCATCCTTTGCGGGCATGGTGTGTTGATGTCAAAAGCCGAAGAAGAGTTAATGCAATTTGCGGTGAAGACTCAAATCCCTGTGTCCAGCACATTGCTTGGCTTGGGCGCTTTCCCGGCTTCGCATCCATTGAGTTTGGGCATGATGGGTATGCACGGTGAAGCGTACGCAAACAACGCCATCCAAAATTCGGATTTGATCCTGGCTTTCGGAATGCGTTTCGATGACCGCGTGACGGGCACATTGAAGACCTATGCGCCGCGTGCAAAGAAGATTCATATCGAGATCGACCCTTCTGAAATTCATAAGAATGTATTTGTGGATGTCCCTTTGGTTGGTGATGTGAAAGCGGTTGTGAGCGATCTGATCCCCCTTGTGGACGAATATGATCACGACGAATGGCTTGAGGAAATCAACGGTTGGAAGAATGAAGTCGATTCCCGTTCCATCATGAATTGGGAGGATGACGGCAAGTTGTACGTCGCACATCTTATCTCTGATATTTGGAAGGCGACTGGCGGCGGCGCAATTGTGACAACGGATGTGGGTCAACACCAGATGTGGGCTGCGCAATATTATCAACTGGAAAAACCGAATCGCTGGCTCACTTCGGGCGGCGCGGGGACGATGGGCTTTGGTCTCCCCTCAGCCATTGGAGCGTGGTTCGCGGCGAAGGATCAGGAGATCTGGACAATCGCAGGCGATGGCGGATTCCAAATGACTGCCGCTGAGTTGACGACCGCCGTTCAAGAGGGCGCGAATGTAAAAATCGCCATCATGAACAATAATTTCCTTGGCATGGTGCGTCAGTGGCAGGAATTCTTCTTCGATAAGCGTTACTCGGCTGTGAACATGCTCACGCCTGATTTTGTGAAACTCGCTGAGGCGCATGGAGTCCCTGCGCGGCGCGTGACCAAACGTGAAGAAGTTGACGAAGCCATCGCATGGGCACGCAAGACGGAAGGTCCGGTTGTGCTTGAGTTCAAAGTGGAACAGGAAGATGCCGTGTACCCAATGGTCCCCGCCGGCGCGGCGTTGCATGAAATGATCCGAAGACCTGTGAAGGCAAAGGCATAATCATGTCGTTGCGAGGAGGGCTTCAGCCCGACGAAGCAATCCCCAACTCACGAGGAGATTGCTTCGGGCAAAGAACGCCCTCGCAACGACATAAGGAGATAACATGAATTACACCTTTATCGCATTAGTTGAAAATAAACCTGGCGTGTTGAACCGCGTGGCGTCGTTGTTTCGGCGCCGTAATTTCAACATCGAGTCGCTGGCTGTTGGGCGGACTGAGAACCCCGATGTCTCGCGCATGACCATCGTGGTAGATTGCCCCAACGGTGACATGGATGCTCATCGCATCGAAGCGAACCTGTATAAACTGGTCAATGTGATCGATGTGCAGGATGTCACGCATCAACCTTCGGTGACCCGCGACCTGGCGCTGATCAAAGTAATGGTCGCACCCGAACGCCGCGCCGAAGTCAACGGACTCGCTGAGATCTTCCGCGCCCGTATCGTGGACGTGGCTCCCGACTCGGTAATCGTTGAGATCACGGGGACGGAGGATAAGATCGAAGGCATGATCGAACTCCTGCGCCCGATCGGCATCGTGGAAATGGTCCGTACCGGGCAAGTCTCCATGACACGCGGAGTCAACGACGGCGTGCGTCGTATGCCTGGCATGAGCGACCGTCATTATGAGGATGTATCTGTAGCGGCAATGGTGCCGTAAATAACATACTCCGATGGTCGAGTAGCCCCGTGTTCGTCGGGGCGTATCGAGACCATCAAGTTTGAATCAAATAAACACTAACTTGAAAACGTGGTGGTCTCGATACGACACTCGCTATCGCTCGTGTCTACTCGACCACCGATGCATAAATAAAAGAGGAGAATTTATTCATGGCAAAAATTAATTTCGGCGGTACGGAAGAGGAAGTCGTTACGCGCGATGAATTTCCGCTTGAGAAGGCGCGTGAAGTATTGAAGGATGAAGTCGTTGCTGTGTTGGGCTATGGCGTGCAGGGACCGGCGCAGGCGCTGAATATGCGTGATAACGGCGTCAACGTGATCGTCGGTCAGCGTGAGGGGACGAAGAATTGGGATAAGGCTGTTGAAGATGGCTGGGTTCCGGGCAAGACGTTGTTTTCCGTGGAAGAAGCCGCGGAGAAGGGGACCGTTATTCAATATTTATTATCGGATGCAGGTCAACGCTCGCAATGGTCGAAGATCGTGGAATGTTTGAATGAAGGGGACATGTTGTACTTCTCACATGGATTCTCCATTACATTCAAGGAAGATACTGGTGTCATCCCGCCGCCGCATGTGGATGTGGCTCTCGTCGCGCCGAAAGGCTCGGGACGCAGTGTCCGCTTGAATTATTTGGATGGTTCAGGCATCAATGCCAGCTTCGCGATCCATCAGGATGCAACTGGTCGCGCGTACGAACGCACGATTGCATTGGGCATCACCATCGGCGCCGGTTACCTCTTCCCAACTACATTCCAAAATGAAGTGCACAGTGACCTGACGGGTGAGCGCGGAGTCTTGATCGGCGCGCTATCCGGGGTGATGGAAGCGCAATACAACGTTTTACGCAAACATGGTCATAGTCCCAGTGAAGCCTTTAATGAAACCGTTGAAGAACTCACTCAATCCTTAATTCGCCTCGTCGGTGAAAAAGGCATGGACTTCATGTATGCCAACTGTTCCACCACCGCGCAACGCGGCGCACTGGATTGGCATCCGCGTTTCCGCGATGCGGTCGCTCCCGTGTTCGACGAACTGTATGAATCCGTTATATCTGGCAACGAAGCGCGCATCACGCTTGAAGCCAACAGCCGACCTGATTACCGTGCAAAGCTCGAAGTTGAACTTGCCGCGATCCGTGATTCTGAAATGTGGCGGGCTGGTGCGGCGGTAAGATCGTTGAGACCTGAGAATTGGAAAAAGGGATAATATCGGTGGTCGAGTAGGGCGACTTTCTTTGTCGCCCGTATCGAGACCACAAGTTTTCAAGAAATATTTTATTTACATGTTATCTGTTGGTCTTGATACACCCTTCGCAACAAGCGCTCAGGGCTACTCGACCAACACTGTAAGGAGTTTATATGACAAACAACAACTACGTTAAGATTTTTGACACAACCCTGAGAGATGGCGAACAATCGCCTGGCGCGACGATGACCTCTGCTGAAAAATTGGAAGTCGCACGGTCGCTGGCGCGCATGGGCGTGGATATCATCGAAGCTGGATTCCCTGCCGCCTCGCCGGATGACCTCGAAGCTGTCAGACGCATAGCGGTTGAAGTGGGCAGACCAGCCTCGGGTGAGTCAGAAGCGAGAGTCCCCATCATCACTGGGTTGGCGCGTGCGAATAAATCCGATATTGAAAAGGCATGGGAAGGTGTCAAAGAGGCGCAGAAGCCGCGCATCCATACGTTTCTTGCGACGTCGGCGATTCACATGAAACACAAATTGAAGATGGACCCTGAACAGGTTGTGGACCGTGTGGCTGAAATGGTGGCGTATGCAAAGTCGTTTTGTGAGGATGTTGAATTTTCGCCCGAAGATGCGAGTCGTTCGGAACCTGAATTTTTATATGTGGTTTTGGGTGAAGCCATCAAGGCTGGCGCAACGACATTGAATATTCCTGATACGGTTGGGTACACAACACCCGATGAATATTTTGCATTGATCGATGGCATTATCAAGAACACGCCGGGCATGCACGAGGGCATCACGATCTCGGTGCATTGCCATGATGATCTGGGTCTGGCGACCGCAAACACGCTCGCGGGTATTCGTGCAGGTGCTCGTCAAGCCGAAGTGACGGTGAATGGAATCGGTGAACGTGCTGGTAACACATCGATGGAAGAAGTTGTGATGGCGTTGCGCACTCGCAGACCTGTGTTCAATCTTGAAACAGGAATCGAAACGCAACAGATTTCACGTGTGAGTAAACTTGTCAGCAATTACACGGGCATGGTTGTGCAGCCGAATAAAGCCATCGTCGGTGCGAATGCGTTTGCGCATGAAGCGGGCATTCATCAGGATGGCATGTTGAAACATCAGACCACTTATGAGATCATGCGACCGGAAGATGTCGGCGTGAATCAAACCAAACTTGTGTTGGGCAAACATTCGGGTCGACATGCCTTGCGTAATCGACTCGCCGAGATGGGTCACTCACTTGATGAGGTCGAACTCGATAAAGCCTTTGCCCGTTTCAAGGAACTTGCCGACCGCAAAAAAGTTATCGTGGACGCTGATCTCGAAGCCGTCATCGCCGATGAGTTCTATCGTCCGCGCGATGTGTTTTCCCTGGATGGTATGCAGGTCTCATGCGGCACGCTCGGCATGCCCACTGCCACGGTCCGCTTGAAGGGACCCGATGGCAAAGTGCATGTGCATGCCTCAATGGGTTCAGGTCCTGTGGATGCGGCGTACAAAGCGATTGACTACATCATCAAGGTGCCGAATACCCTGCTCGAGTTCAATGTTCACGCCATCACCGAAGGTATTGATGCGCTCGGCGAAGTCACCGTCCGCATTCAACCGCAGGATGACAAGAAGACAACCATGGATGCGCAAAGTGAGGTTACATACACGCGTGTCTTCGGCGGTCATGGCGCGGATTCAGATATCATCGTTGCCAGCGCCAAGGCCTACATCAATGCGTTAAATAAATTAATTGTCGCGCAAACCGAAGGAGTCAACCCGACTCCTGCGAATCAAATGCATGGAGTCATGTTGGGATAAGGTGCATCGCCTCTTTCTCAGCCGGTAGTTGATTCTGTTTCAATTAACATGTCATTGCGAGAGCGGCGCTCTCCCGCCCGAAGCAATCTCCTACACTGTTGGGGATTGCTTCGTCGCCAAGAGCGCTCCTCGCAATGACATAGTAAAGGTATTATGCCAAAAACATTATTCCAAAAAATCTGGGACTCACACGTTGTCACCGAACAACCCGACTCCCCCGCTGTCCTCTACATTGACTTGCACCTTGTGCACGAAGTCACCTCACCGCAAGCCTTCACCGGTCTGCGCCAGCGTGGACTCAAAGTCCGCCGCCCTGAGTTGACTCTCGCCACGATGGACCATTCCATCCCCACCACTCCGATTGATGTCCCAATTGCGGACGCCATGGCGGCGGCGCAGATCAAACAAATGGAAACCAACGCCGCCGAATTCGGAATCGAACTGCACGGCATGACCAGTCCGCACCGTGGCATTGTGCATGTCATCGGTCCCGAACTCGGACGCACCCAACCGGGCATGACCATCGTCTGCGGCGACAGCCACACTTCCACGCATGGAGCGTTCGGCGCGCTGGCATTTGGCATCGGCACCTCTGAAGTGGAACATGTACTTGCGACACAGTGTCTCTTGCAAAAGAAACCGAAGACTTACGAAGTAAGAGTCGATGGCACACTTGCAAATGGTGTTTCCGCGAAAGATATCATCCTTGCTTTGCTTGCCAGGATTGGCGTTGGTGGGGGAACGGGTCATGTCCTCGAGTACACGGGTTCTGCCATTCGCGGCTTGACGATGGAACAACGTATGACCATCTGTAATATGTCTATTGAAGGCGGCGCACGGGCGGGCATGATCGCTCCCGATGATACGACTTTTGAATATCTGCACGGACGCGAATTTGCCCCCAAAGGTGAAGAATGGGACAAAGCCGTTTCCAGGTGGCGCGCGCTTCCCACCGACGAAGGCGCGACTTACGACAAGTCAATCACTCTTGATGCCTCTGCCATCGAGCCAATGATTACTTATGGCACGAATCCCGGCATGGGCATGCGTATCACCGACCGCATTCCAACTGCCGAATCATTCAACGACGCATCCCAAAAGGCTGCGTTTGAAAAAGCCATGACCTACATGGGACTTCAACCTGGTCAGTCCCTGCTCGGTCAAAAAGTGGATGTGGTCTTTATCGGCTCCTGCACCAACTCACGTATCTCGGATCTGCGTCTCGCGGCATCATTTCTTAAAGGCAAGAAAGTCGCTGACGGTTTACGCCTAATGGTTGTCCCCGGTTCACAAGATGTAAAGAAACAAGCCGAGCAGGAAGGTCTCGATAAAATTTTCAAAGAAGCTGGTGGTGAATGGCGCGAAGCTGGGTGCAGTATGTGTATTGCGATGAACGGGGATGAATTGCGACCCGGTCAATTTGCGGTTTCGACCAGCAACCGTAACTTTGAAGGTCGCCAAGGCAAGGGCGGGCGTACCTTCCTTGCTTCCCCATTAACTGCCGCTGCAACTGCCATCAACGGCAAAGTAACCGATGTTCGCACGATGTTGAGTTAATCATGGTTACCGACGAAGTTTGGAAACTGCCCGCCATCGTCAATCGCTTTCTCTCCTATCGCCCTGCCATCCCCTTAGCAGAGGAACAGATCGGTGTGATGATGTCGATTCTCAAATCTAGAGAACAGCCTGTAGAAAATTTTCTCGATTTGGGTTGCGGCGATGGCATCCTCGGCGCGGCGATTCTGGGTGAATACCCATCCAGTCATGGTGTGCTGGCGGATTTCTCCGAGCCGATGCTTGGACAGGCGCGTGAACAACTTAAGGATTATGCAGGTCAACTTGCGTTTGAGAATCTCGATTATGGCGATGAGGTTTGGGTAAACCGAATGCAGACTCACGATCCGTTTGACGCGATCGTGTCGGGCTATTCCATTCATCATCAGCCTGATGCGCGCAAGCGTCCCATCTACGAAGAGATCTTTTCATTGCTCAAACCGGGCGGTTGGTTCATCAACATCGAACATATTGCGGCTGAATCCCAATTGGCGGTTGACCTTTTTTAACAACCACATCATCAATGCCCGTTATGTCATCGAACAAAAAAATGGCGGCACAAAAACAAGAGACGAGATTTCAGATATCTTTATGAACCGTCCGGATAAAGATGCAAATATACTGCTCTCGGTCGATACACAATGCAATTGGTTGCGCGAGATCGGCTACGAAGAAGTGGATTGCTACTTCCGAATCTTTGAACTCGCTGTCTTTGCCGGAAGGAAACCGAATTAATTATTACCCCGTCATTGCGAGGGAGCGATAGCGACCGAAGCAATCCCAACACGATAACGGGGATTGCTTCGCCCTATCGGGCTTGCAATGACGAAAGGAAAACCATGGCTCAATTTACTACACTTACTTCCCGCGTGGTGCCCCTCCCTGTCAACGATATTGATACGGATCAGATCATCCCTGCTCGCTTCTTGAAAGCCGTCGATAAGAAGGGCATGGGCGATAATCTGTTTGCGGACTGGCGCTATAACGCTGATGGCTCTCCAAAAGCCGACTTTGTTTTGAACACACCTGAATCAGCTGGCTGTCAAATTCTTTTGGCGGGCGACAACTTCGGCTGTGGCTCGAGCCGTGAACACGCTCCGTGGGCGCTCACTGCGTATGGCTTCAGTGCCGTTATCTCAACTTCCTTTGCGGATATTTTCCGCAGCAACTCCCTGAAGAATGGACTCATCCCCATCATCGTGGATGACGAGACTCACAAAATGTTATTTGACCTTGCGGAAGAAGCGCCGCGCGCCGAACTGACAGTTGATCTGGCGACCCAAACCGTTTCCTTCCCTGGAGGCTCTTTCACTTTCCCCATTGACTCGTTCAATAAGACCTGCCTGTTGAATGGTGTGGATGAACTCGGCTACATCCTGGGTTTTGAAAAAGAGATCGCCACGTTTGAAGAAAGACAGTAATTGGTAAATGGTAATTACCATTTACCAATTACTGTTTACCAATCACCTATAGGTAACACATGACCTTACCCCTTATACAGATCTACGACACCACCCTGCGCGATGGGACTCAATCCGAAGGCTTCACGCTTTCGAGTAATGATAAGGTTCGCATCGCGCAAAAATTGGATGAGCTTGGCGTTGCCTTCATCGAAGGCGGCTGGCCCGGCTCGAATCCAAAAGATGTAGAATTCTTCGAGCGCGCCCGCGACATGCAATGGAAGCACGCACTCATAGCCGCGTTTGGCTCCACCTGCCGCGTCAAAGGCGGACCCGAAGATGATGCCAACATCAAAGCCCTGCTTGATTCGCAAACACCTGTCTGCACGATCTTTGGCAAAACGTGGACGCTTCATGTAAAAGAAGTGTTGCTTACGACGAACGAAGATAACCTGCGAATCATCGAACAGTCCGTTGCATATCTCAAAGCCAATGGCAAGCGCGTCATCTATGATGCTGAACATTTCTTTGATGGTTACAAAGCGGATTCTGCATACGCTCTCGAAACTTTGCAAGCCGCTATTCGCGGCGGTGCAGAGACCGTCGTCCTATGCGACACCAATGGCGGCACGATGCCCTGGGAAGTGGAGCATATCGTTCGTGAGCTCAAACCATTGCTCAATCATCCCTTTGGGATTCACACGCATAACGACTCGGAATGCGGAGTTATCAATTCCCTGATTGCTGTGCGCGAAGGGGCAATGCAGGTACAAGGGACGATCAACGGTGTAGGGGAGCGTTGTGGCAATGCCAACTTATGTTCCATCATGGCAGACCTTGAACTCAAGATGGGTTATCAATGTTTGCCCGCCGGGAAGATTGAGCATTTATATGACCTGTCCCATTTCGTTGCGGAAGTAGCCAACATCACACCTGATGAGCATTTACCTTTCGTGGGCAAATCGGCATTTGCACACAAAGGCGGAGTCCATGTGGCGGCGATGAGACGTTCCGCTCAATCCTATCAGCATGTTGAACCTGAAAAGGTTGGCAACAAGATGCGCGTTGTTGTTTCTGATCTATCGGGTCGTGGAAACTTATTGAGCAAAGCAGAAGAACATGGTGTGGAAGTGGAAGGTGAAGAAGTTGTTGGTGTGTTGAATGACATTAAGGAACTTGAGTCACGTGGCTTCTCTTTCGAAGCCGCCGAAGCATCTGTCACGATGATGTTGAAGCGCCAGGAATATGGTTATAAACCTCCATTTGAACTCATAGACTTTTTTGTGAATGTCGAACATCGTACAGGACGAGGCATTTTCGCTGAAGCCATGGTCAAGGTGCGGGTGCAGGGTGAAGTACTTCATACCGCTGCTGAAGGGAATGGTCCCGTCAACGCGATGGACAATGCCTTACGGAAAGCGTTGGTTGGATATTACCCGCAAGTTGCACACTTTCATTTGTCTGATTACAAAGTCCGTATATTGGATTCGGATCACGGTACCGAAGCCATCACGCGCGTATTGATCGACACTCGAAATTCCACCTCCCGTTGGAGCACTGTCGGTGCAAGCACGAATATCATTGAAGCAAGTTGGCGGGCGCTGGCAGATTCGATTGAGTACGGTTTGATGGTGGCGCATTGATTTTTCGTAGGGGCGACCTTTACGGTCGCCCTGGACATGGGCAAGCCATGTCCCTACAGATTGGAAAATATGAATTTCAACATTACCCTCCTCCCCGGCGACGGCATTGGACCCGAAGTGGTCGGTGAA
>Ga0137338_1000059_pt1 | contig 17748 bp, 27 predicted proteins | sample EasRivERMLT366_2_FD_104770 | JGI IMG/M metagenome (GOLD analysis project Ga0137338, IMG submission 104770) | Soil microbial communities from meander-bound floodplain in the East River, Colorado, USA - East River MetaG ERMLT366_2 | ecosystem: Environmental > Terrestrial > Soil > Floodplain ...
ATCGTGCTGTTGTAGACCAGGTTGGCGGAACCCTTGATTAGCCCTTCGCCGCGCATAGGCTTGAGTTTGTCACCCTCACGGATGGTCGAGCTGCCCTTGATGCGCATTCCCAGCGGAGTGGTGAACCGGTTGTAGTTCACGTTCTCGATGGAGGCGAAGGCGGACATCTTGTCAGAGACGATGCCGCGTTCGGCATCCATCCTGGCGATGGCCTTCTCCTGCTGGTCGAGAGCAGCCTTTACCCGCTGCCCCTGGACGCTCGCCTGTTTGGCGGGCGACAGGGAGTTGAAGTACTGACCATGCAGGACCTGCTTTGCTCCGAGCTGCTGGACCTGGGAGAAGAGGACAGCGTCCTTTGCCTGTAGAGATAGGTAGCCATCCGCGTCGCCCATCGCGACGCGCAGTACGTCAACAGTCTCATCAGCACTCTTGGTCTGAGTTAGCAGTCGGGCGAGAACATCTCCATTGGCGGAGCGACTCAGGGTCGGCAGGTCTCGACGGAGGATCAGCGCAGCGTTCTCAGGGTTGGCGAGCTTGGTCTGCTCGACCGTGTCCACCACCGCCTGGAAGGTGCTTGTCTGGGAGAACTGATCGAAAGCGGCGGTAGGGCTGCCGCCCTTCTTGTTCGCCTCTTTGACGAGCTGCTCAAGGACGGGCTTCTTGAAGGCGGTCACCTTGGCAGCACCGCCCAGCTTGGTGCCGAGCATGATCGGATCCATGTACCAAGAGACCGCGAAGTCGGTGCCGCCAGTCACATACTTAGATGCGCCAGAGCCGAAGTACTCTTCGTATGCGGGCAGCGTACCGTAAGGATCATCCTTGGACGGCTTGTCTCGGTAGAGACCCTTGTCGATCTTGTTCTTGTCCGCGACCATCTGGTTAGGCGAGATGCCGCGTTCGCGCAGCTCGTCATTGTTGAAGCCGAGCATCCAGATCGCCTGACCAGGAGAGACCTTGTGAGCATCGTGCCACAGATCCCAAGCGTCAGCCGGATCCCAGAAGGACTTCGAGATCTTGTCTTCCTCTTCCTTGCCGTAGATACCACGGTGGAAGCCGAGGGCTACGGTGGAGAGCATGGGTGAGATTGTCTTGGAGTACAGCCAGTAGAGACCGGAACCTAGCGCCTCGATAGGCTTGAAGATGACGGGAAGCCCGCTGCCCTGCTGCTTGGCTCGCTGCTGCTGGAGCATGCCAACCGTCTCGGTCGCCAGATCCGCTCCTGCGGGATTGCCAGCATCAACATTCCATTTCTCAGCGAGGGCTTGCTGAACCTCGGGAGGTAGGTAGTCGAACTCAAGGTCGCCGTCGAGAACGGCATTGGACACAGTCTGTGCGTCCTTTGGGTTGATGGCCACTTACACTCCTAGGTCTGTGATCCCCTCCGGCTGGTAGGGGTTGATGCCGCTGTTCAGAAGCTGAGTCGCCAGGTCGTTAGCCTGGTCACGAGTGAGGCCGGCTCGACCAATGTCGATGCCGGTGATTGGTGCATCTCTGAACGAGAAGGCCAGGGATCCCATGTCATCGAACCACTGACCACCGTACTGGTAGTCGGGATCAGCCACTAGCCTTGGCCTTCCTCACGATGTTACGCATGGCCCAACTTGCACCTGGCTGGTTGGCCATGAATTCTAGAACCGGCAGATAGGGTACGAGGGACTTGAGATCCTCGGCCTGCTCATCGGCTAGGCCGAGAGCTTCCATGCCAGGCCCGGCGCCCGCTGCGGCGCCTGCCGTTACCGGTACGCCTGCCTGCTGAGTCGGGGCATCCATCGGGATGACGCGCTCAGCTGCACTTCCGAAGAAGGACGAGAAGTCTGGTGCGGACTGCGACATCGCGGCCCCACCCTGCTGCTCCTGATAAGCCTTCTGCTCACCATAGCCAGCATTGGGAAGCGCCTGGTTCGCGTTCTCAACAGCCTTGTCAGTCCTCTCGCTGAACTTCCCCGGCCCCGATACTGGTGTTCCCATTGACGATCTCCTTGAACTCTCTGTCAATCTCAATCTGCCGACCATGCTCGATGAGCATGTCGGTAAGTGCGTCCGCTGTGCCTGCGGCAACTCGCAGCATGTTTGTTGCCGAACTCGCGAGAAGGACGAGGATGGACCACTTGTCGTGACGCCTCGGCTTCAGCTCTACGATCTCATCCTCGTCCATCATCGCTCCTTACTTAGCCATCGTGCCGCCGCCCCGAGTCATCGGGACGTTCGGCAGTAGACCAGCTTCCCAACCGCGCACACCATTGGAAACCTCGCCGTTAAAGCGAGGCTCACCGACATTGCCGGACTCCATAGGCTGCTGGAGGTGGACACCTAGAGTGCCGCCCTTCAGCGTCTCCCACGGACCGGAGCGCGGGTGGTTAGGGAAATTCAGACCACTCATACCTTCTCCTTAAATACCGCTCTGACGTTGTGTCCGAGCGCTCATCTGGGCTTCGCCGCTACCGGATAGACCGGCGAGCAGGCTCATGATGTCCATACCCTGGGGCTGCTGGCTTGCGCCAGGTGGTGCGCCACCAGGTCCACCCTGCTGTCCTCCACCGCCCATAAGAGCAGCCAGCGGGTCCTGTGCAGCCCCTGCGGGCTGCTCCTTTGGCTTGAACACCTTTAGCACAGCATCAGCGATCGGTGTACCCTTCTCACGTTCCTTCATTAGTTTGCTGATCTTTGTGAGAGCGTCTACCGGGTCGCCAGCACCTTGCTGTGCCATCGGGAGGATGGCCTGCATATAGGCCATCACACCCTGCTTGAGTGCATCGTTGAACTGCTCCGTATCGATCTGGACCTGGAGTTCGGCCACATCTAGTTCCATCGGTAGCTGACGCTGCACAAAGTCCCTAGACAGCAGCTGGTCACCGCGAAGCTGGAGCATCGCAACGATTGCTCGCGCTGGATCAGTACCAGCAGCGAAACCATAAGAGACATCACAGCTGTAAGAGCCCCTGATGTCAGCGGATGGTACGTAGGTCTCCTCGAAGGGAGTTCCCTGAACCACACCAGTTACGGTGCGGACAACATTGGGCCAGAGCTTCTCGTCCATCTCGAAGCAGAGGGCGATAGCCCGCTGTAGCGCTTCGCGACCGACAGCCTGACCGGTGGAGATTACAGTGTCGAAGCCGCCCATAAGCGCTTCGACTCCCTTGCCGGTGATAATGGAGGCATCGACATTGCCAGAGCGAACCTCGGGGGAACGCATGGCTTGACGAGCTTCCATATCCAGAAGGCCACCCTCCTGGGTGGCGAACTGTGGCACATCACGCACCAGGTACTTCAGCTTGTCCGGGTTGTCGGATCGGATGATCGCGTCATCACCGAACGTCATGTTCGTGGTAGTGCGGTCCACGACAAGTGGAGCGCGTACAGCCTTCTCGGTTGCTTCTAGTCCAAGAAGGGCCATCCTGGCCTTAGCCAGCTGGACCCACACTGCATCATCGAATGCTCCACGAATCTCTGAGTCAAAGCCTGGACGCTTGGCAATGGCCACATAGACCTTGCCGAGCGGGTTAGACATGTGCTCAACGATAGTGTTGCTATGGCTGGGCAGGTAGATGACGAGCTGATCAGCGTCGCAGTACTTAGCGATCTCGATCTCTCGCTGTGCCCAGGTGGCGTCGGTTCCGCCAGTCTCGTTGGACTGGAGGATGCGAAGCAGTGATGGATACTTGGAGACGAGGCTGATAGCGTCTTCTCGCCAGACTCGGGTGTAGGACCGGACTCGACCCCAGAGGTCGAACTCCGGATACGCACCCATGGGGTTCTCGACCCGGATGCGAGGCACCTTGTCCTCGAAGTCTGGCTCCACTACGTAGACGGCCATGCCGTACGAGTTGTAATAATCGAAGAACGTGATCTGCTTACCGGCCTGTAGGCTGGAGTTCTGGACGTACCAGTTGGCGATCTTCGTTCGCTTGGAGGCAAACTTCTTCGACTTGTCAGTGGTCATCACTCCGCTTGCGCAGTTGATGCTAGGCATCTGCCCCATGACCTCGGCCATGTCTCGGGCGGCAATGTCGATCATGTTGGCCACAATGGGGCGGGGCCATGCGTCAGGCATGGACCCCGGCATCACTGTGTCGATGTCTCCGGAACGGACATCGTGTACGTCTCGCTGACGCTGGTCTCGGTCCTGATCTGCGCGGCGCAGTGCTTCGACCTTACGTGCGATGTCTTCGATTGAGAGCGCCATGCTTCACCTCCTCCTAGACCTGTTCTGGCCAGTGCCAGCTTCCGCCAATATGGTTGTCGGCGAGCGGACACTCTTCGTTGAAGAACATACCAGTTGGATTGAGGATGGCCAGACTGACCGTATCCCAATCCTTGACTTCAGTGACTACCGCTGCTCGGCAGAGACTCTTATACTCCCCGCCGGGAGTGCCGTAACTTACGTAGTGGACGATTCGTCCAACAGATGGCATCATACCTGCGGAACCTTCAGCTTATCCCACGACGTCTTGCCGGGGTAACCATCGGCATCGCTGCCGCTGTAACCTAGCTTGCGCTGATACCAGGCGTATGCCTTGATGTCACCGCGTTCGAACTTGCGAGACGGACCAATCTGATAGCCCTTGTAGCCTTCGCGGACGAGGGCCTTGCCCATGGCAAGGATCAGGTCGTGCTCCTTACCCAGACGGAAGAAGCCTGCGCCTGGGAACGGCGCGTAGATTGGGCTTGGCTTAGGCGGCTCCGAAGCTCCATCTGGTTCGAGGGAACCGTCCTTGACGAGGGCATATAGCGGATCACCCGGGCAAGCCGTTGCGTGCCCGTCGCGATGCCCCTTGATGTCTCGTCCTGCGCCATAGCCTCGAAGATACGAGATGGCCCATCGAATGCCATCGACCATCTCAGCAGACGGGTGCGTGTCGCCGGAGTTCCCGAGAAGCGCGCAAACCGCGTAGTGGGCTCGGTTGAGATCCTGATTGCCGTTCGCTCCAGTACGCTTACGCTTGCCTCGACCTTCGAACACATAGCCGTGCTGGCAGACCAGAAGGTTGTATGCGATGTCGCTGTAGTTCTCGGCAGTGTTCGCGAGATGACTGCGACGGATTGCCTTGACTTCTGCCACGCACTCAGCGTGCGTGCTGTTGGAGACATGCGTACCTTCATAGTGAATTTTAGTCCCTCGTGCCGTAAGCTGCTCAGGCGCTGCGGACGCAGGCCATCCAAGTTCCGCTCGACTCACAAATGTAACCATCAGTAGACTCCCTCTGCTACATAATCAAGCGCGCGATCAAGCGCGCCAGACTGCTCCATCCATCCGAGATGCCCATTGCATCCCGCACAGAGCAGGCCACGGACGCGGCCCGACTTGTGGCAGTGATCTACGACAGTAGCCTCTTTGTCGAGGCAGACCAGACACTTGCCGTCCTGCTCAAAGTACATGGCGTCAAACATTTGCTTATCGACTCCGTAGAGTCGAATCAGATTCGACCACTTGAAGTTGCTGCGCTCACCCTTCCCGTTGACCTCGCTGCTCGGCGCACAGTCGTGACAATACGCCTTGCGCGACACATCGTTCGTGTCGCATCCACACTGCTTACACTTAGAAGCCAAGGAAAGTTCCAACTCCCTTTTCGAGGGCCGCCTGGCCGAAGTAGTCAAGGTCGATCGTCACGCTCTTGTTTTTGTCCCTCGCCGACTGGTAAGGGTTCGGTTGATGGAAGAGGGTTCCACCCTCGCCCACGACTTCTCGCGCTCGGATCTCTGCGAACCAGAGTGCCATCACGATGTCAGTCTTCTTCTTGGTCTTGACGCCTGGGGGCGTCGGCTCCCAGGTGGTGAGTTGCTCGACCATCATCTTGGCCGCTTCGCCAGCTGCCCTGTTAGGTAGGTGGATCAGCTGCTTCTTCTCCTCCCAGCCATCGAAGAGGCTGGACATGGAAGCAACACCGAAGTCTGCATCCCACTTGTTGTTGCCGGTGAAGTGTTCACGGAGCAGGCAGCCACGCGAAGCCAGAAAGCTTCGCAGCTCTCGGTTCTGCGTGACCATCATGTTCATGGCGTTCTTCTCGATACGCCACTCGTTCATGTTGTACTTGAGGGTCAGCTCTTTGATCTTGTCGAAGATCTCTTCGGGTCGAAGGTTTCCCTTAGTCCACACATCGAGCACCCATCGATCGCCGGTAAAGCGATCGACGCCCATGACCACAGCTGCACTGTTTCCTGTGATGGCGGGGTCGAAGCCACCAACGATATACAGTCCGTCCATCCCATTTGCTCGATGTCCCGGCGCTCCTCGTGTCATGGGGCCTGCCGCCCGCATCTTGTCCGTGGATCCCGCGACTGCCGCCATCGGGAAGATGGCGTCTTCGACCATCGACTCCTGCATGTAGACGAGAGCCCAGTTACGTGGAGACATTGCAGCGCGGCGCTTTCTGAGCGCCTCGCCTGTCCACATGGGCCAGAGTCCATCTTCGCCCTGAACAACTAGCTGTCGACCAGCGAGAGAGACAGGCGGACGGTTCGTGCGGGGCCAGAGCGTGACCCAGTCGTCAGAGGAATCGGCGTACTCAAGTACCGCAGGCTGAGTGAGGTAGGTCCAAGGCGAAGACTCTTCTCCGTAGTAGTCGTCCTTGATGATCTCGCCGTAAAGGTCAGTCGGAGCGAGGCGAGTTCCGATGAGCAGGATTCGCCCACCCGGGTAGGAGAGTCGGTTGTAGACCTCACGCTGAAGCCAGTCCATCTGCTTCTCATACTCATGGGCGTTCTTTCCCGTCACGCAGTCGTCAAGGATGATGAGGTCTGCACGAGATCCGTAGATGTGACCACCAATACCGAGAGCCTGGACCGTAGGGTCCTTCTCTCCGGAGTCGCGAGTGCTAGAGCTGATGTAGATGGAGTCGGCGGTCCAAGCCGCCGCTCCCGCGTCGAAGCCACCCTCGGGGGCGAAGTCAACCTGAAGCTTCTGGTAGTTCCTGTTCTCCGATGCGAGCCTGTCCTTGATGCCCCGGAGGAACCGCTTGGCCATCTCCTGTGTCTGCGACACGATGATGACTCGGATGTTCGGGTCCTGACAGATCCGGTACGTCACATAGTTCATCGTGATCGTAGTGGACTTGGCGTGCTCTGGCGGAGTGTTGATCAGCAGGAACTCTGGCTCACCAGGGATGTAGTTCTGGTTGGGGTGGAGGTCGCGAGGCTCTCGGCCTTCAAGCAGATCCACCCACTGCATGTGGTGACTGAAGAGCTTGGTGTCCAGGTACTCTTCGCACCACTCCTCGAACGGCGGGATGTTCTCACGGTTCTCTTCCGCCTGGTCATCCGAGATGGTGATACTGCGGAGACGGTCCGTCTCCTCGCGGAACGAGGGATCACTCTTCCGCATGTACTTGTACTGAGCCTCGGTAATACCAAGGTCGAGACAAGCCTCCTTGATGGACTTGCCGTTCTTGAGGTACTTGATGACCGTGGCCTTACGGTCCTTCTGGGAGATGTCTCGTCGTCCAGGCTTGCTCTTAGTAACGTGACCCGTATCGACGTTCACGTAGTGCTTGGCCATACCTACCCCTTGATCGATGGGGTAGCTACCCCTCTATGCAACTCAAACGCCGTGCGGCTCAAAAGCACGGTCACCGCCTTGAGGGCGGTTCCCTCCAACGGGGAGAGATTCCCGCGTTTGGGAATGCTTGACGAATGTCGTCCCTTGTTTAACCTTGACTGCAACCCGCCCTCAGGGGCGGTTGCGAGTGTCGGTGGAGTGTTGTGAGCCATTGTCTCATTGCGACCGGCTTGCAGCCGGTCCTGTCCTAACGACTCCCCCATACTATATATACCCGTCCCCTGGCACTTCTCAGACGGCACCTATGGTGTGATCTACGTCACATGGTCAAAACCCTTGGGAACACTGGGCTGTCAGGTCCTACGTGACGTAGATCACAGTCATTTATGACGGATTTTTGAGGGGACTCACCCACCCCACCCCAGCGTCCGTTAACAACCCCCGGGTCCACATTTGTCCGTTTTGCCCCACCTGCCCACGTCTGTCCCGGTCTGTCCCCCCAGAACTGAACACGTTCAAGATCCTTCTGAACAGGTTCAACCGTGGTGCTGCCTGGTTCTGAACATGTTCAACAGGGGGGGTTGTGTCCGCACATGCAGCGAGATGTCCGGTTTACCCTAGCATGTGCCAGGATATGTCGACATTTACCTAGATTTTACCCAGATGTACGCTCATATGAGCGGGGGAGAGTCCACATTGAGCGACCACGAGACCACTACAGGCGCAGTGGCTGGCTGACCTAGCGCTCAGATGAGCAAGCCATGCTCACATGAGCACCCTCACGTATATAGGTATTGGTGTGACCAACCGCTTAGGACCAGGCTGCACCTGCAATCGAAGGAGTGATCATGGTTCTGCCTCAGTATCCACGGATGTTCCAGTGTTCAGCCATGGATGTGGAGGCTTCAGGCCTCCATTCCCCTACGATTCATCTGTTCAGTCACACTCAGCTACTTCGCTCACTCTCCGTGCTGGTGCAAACACTCACATGCCCTGACCTGCAAGGATGATGCAAATCCACTGCAAATCACGTTCCCGATCAGACTTGCACTGCAAAGATCGCAAAGATGACCAAGCCTTTTGGATCACCCACAACCTCTCCGGCCTGCATCTTTTGACCAACCCAGCTGCAAAGGTGCAGTGTTCTACCTGTCACCACAACCCAGCAACACCGGGAAGCGGAGACAGCTTCACCGAAGCGCTTGACAGGGTCTTCACGATCTGTCAGTCTCTTCATCAGCAACACAGACATGGCCCAGAGCTGAAGCCAGGGAACCTGCTAGGTCAGGATCTAGGTGGAGTCTCGCAGCGTAACCACACTCGGAGCCAAGCTTTACCGAGTCTCCCCAGGGAGTGCGCAAGTGAGAACCCTACGGGGTGCGAAGGAAGCCACTGTTCCTTGAGAACTCAATACATGACCATCTAGCTTCACTCCGGGGCCGCCTCTAGGCGCCCGGTCATGGCTAGACACGTGATGGGAAACCCGACACGGAGTCGTACTCTACCTAAGGCGAGTACGGCACATGCGACACCTGATATGCCCTCGTAACCGAGGAGCCGCAGGAGCCACCGCGAAGACCGTATCCACATACTCATCACGTGCTACTCTTTCCCCCCTTGTAGAGGGGCTGGAATGGACGCAGAGATTGCCAAACCTGGTCATCGCTCAACCTGACAGGGTTGATGACAATGGGTGTTGTGGGGACTGTCATCCCCAAGTACGCTGGCGCAAGCCAGGGGAATCCGGGCTTCGGCCTAAGCGAGTCTCTGCATCCTCCTCTAAGCCCCTCGGATAGCCTGCCTGGTGCCACGCGGAGATTGCTTGCAATCCACGCTGGCTAGTGCCTCTCTGAGGCACGTAGCTTCGGTGTCAGGTGGGCTGTCCGGGAGCCTGAGAACGCTCTGTACGGCCCTCCGGGCCGCTACAGGCCCCACTGGCCAAGAGGCCAGGGGAACTCTCAGGGCCTTAAAGACAGGGGAGACACCATGAGCAACCCGAACTACACCCTCGCCCCGGCTGAGATGCCGTGCGGATGGACGGGTGGGATCTGCTCTGGTAATCACGGTAGCGCTATCCATGTACTCAAGGTCTCGTTGCCCATCGCTAAGATGGGAACGGCTCTGTGCCCCTGGCACTCGCCGTACGACGTACAGGCCGGTGAGCGTGAGAAGCAGCTTCGCTGGTGACCAGCATTGGTTAGCGTCTAGCACGCTGGCCTTTGCGGCATCACCGCCGAACAAGGGAGAGAATGATGGACTACGCTGACAAGGTCGCCAAGACGCTGTCCCAGTTCGAGCGCGGTCTCCTTACCGAGAAGGACTACCTCTCTGAGGTGTTGTTCCTGGCGCAAGCGGAGGTTGACTCTCGCAAGCTCTACAAGGTGACTCTCGCTTGGCCTGAGGTTGGGCGTATGCGTGTCATCGCATACTGCGAAACCGAAATGGCTCTGGTTACGCTCATCGATGACTACGTCGAGAGCTACAACTTGAACGCATACTACAACATCATCCACACGGGTGGTGGCTACACTATGGTATGCGTCGATGGCGACACCAAGCCTTGCACCATCGTGGTGGACAAGCAGCGCTGAACAAGCGAGGGTGATGCAGGTCTCGTACCTGCTTCGCTCGGTCTGTTCAGACCAATCCTTGCAAGGGAGAGAGAACTATGGCACACGTGGACTACGACAAGGTTGCGTTCTCTGTAGAGAACGAGCACGAGTCGTGGAAGACGCCGTCACCTGACCGCTCCGGCGTGAAGAAGAAGGCATCTCCTGGTACGAGCCGTGTGCACCGCAGGGCCGCGATGTCTACCCGTCCGGTCAAGCCGATCCAAAAGGGCCTGGCACGTGCTGCGGTGAAGGTGGTGCGCATCGACAAGAACAACTTCGAGGTGCGCTTGAAGGCAAACGACACTCTCGTTGGACTCGTTCGCAAGAGCGTCCAGCGGGGTGTCGGCTACGGCTACCGCCTCATGGGTGATCGCAAGGCTCACAACGGCTTCACCTCCCAGAGGGCGGCCGTTGAGCGCATGCTCACCAAGGTCTGAGTGATCATTCTGCGTGTCATCCCCTTCGGGGGATGCACGTAGGCTTGACCTACTCAGGTCAGTCACAAGGGAGAGAATGATGAGCTACGTCACTATCGCTTCTCGTGTCACCGCCGGGATCGCCTTCCTTGACGAGAAGGTGCCCGGATGGCGCGAGAAGATCGACATGAACAGGCTCGAACTCAACAACAGCAACAACTGCATCCTCGGTCAGCTCTTCGATAATGGCGACGCCAACAGTTGGGAGTCCGGCTTCGACCGGGGATGCGAGGAGCTGAGTCTCCAGGCGTGCTACTGCTGCCGTGAAGAGGGCACTCTCTACACGGCGACGGAGTTCGGCTTCAATATCGGCCCGGACGACGAGAACCACACCTACAGCGCCTTCGACGCACTTCAGACGGAGTGGGAGCGTCAGCTCTCGCCCGCCTCGGCCTGAACGAATAGGTGAGCCTTCCTCCCTTCGGAGAGGTTGGTTCACTGGTCTGTTCAGACCAACACACAAGGGAGAGAAACATGGCACTCGTGAAGACTGACCTCGGCTACCACGCGGTCATCATCAGCGAGGGTTCGAACTACGCCTACCGACTCGTGGACTACGTCTGGGTGACGGTCAACGGAACGGACGTCCGCTACTGGATCGTCACTCCGGGCAGCATTCGTACCGGGGACTTCGTCGCTTCGACGGACCCGGAGACGACGACGCTCCTCACCGAAACCTACATCATCACGTCGTTCGACAAGAAGTGGAAGAAGGATGACCGCTTCAAGGATGGTGACCTTCTGGTCACCGGGGACGGCGAGAACACCTTCCTCTACCGGAAGGTGGACGGTGTCGAGAAGGTGTGGAAGCTGACCGGCAACAGCAGCGGCATCTTCCAGTCCAGCCTGCACACCCGTGAGTCGGAGTACGGAACGCTGAAGAAGATTCAGCGTGGCTGGTCGGGCGAAGATGCGAACTTCAGCAACATGAAGTAACACCTGTCAGTGACCAAGGTTGCTGCTGATCTCCCCCCAAAGGGGAGATCAGTGGTTTCCCGGCATCACTGCCGAACAAGGGAGAGAGAACATGTCTTCTTATCAGAGAAAATCTGACTGGGGATGCCTGGCCTGGTTCATGCTGGCCTTCGCCATTCTGGCGGCCGTCCTTTGTGTAATCATGCTCGCCTCCGCCCCTTCGGGGGGCGGTGGCAGTCCCTGTCAGTCTCTGTCTAACAATGACCGGCTTGGTAAGGGTAACTCTACCGGACCTGTCAAGTGGTCGGACACTTCTGGTGGTGTGACGTACGTCTCATTCCCCGTTGGAGCGACTGCAAGGAGCAGCAGCAAGCCTGCTCCTTCCTCTTCCCCCATTAAGCCCGGACCAGCTTTGAAGCCGGTCATGACTGGCAAGGGGCAGACGGAAACCCAGAAGCCCCCTCGGGGGGGCTCTGGTGGCTCGCACAAGCCTCACAAGGTCGACATTGACCTGGGAGACTGTGACTGATGTGGTAGGGGTTTACAGGGCCCCTGAAGGGCCCTGTACAGCCTGGCTATCTCAGCCACCCACCTGTCAAGGGGAGAGAACAATGATGGATGCCTGCAACCTGCCGTCGTGCTACTCCTGCAACCGCGTGGATCAGGAGGAGCTGAACGACAGCACCATCAGCCTGGTCACGTACCAGGGCGAATACGCCGTCATGACGACGGCATGCCCTGAGTTCGACTCCCCGCCTGCCTACCTGGCCTACAGCCTGGGCATGTGCACGGTCGAGAACGCGTACATCACCATGGTGGTGCTGCTCGGCGACGAGAGGGCAACCCTCAAGCAGTCGTACCAGCTCGTCAGCGATGACGAGTTCTACCGGTACTGGGTTCGGCACAACAACATCGACAACCTGAAGGGGGCGCACGACATGGTCGTGTCCTCCCTCAAGGATGGTCTAATCGATGTCAGCCAGGGTCGTGGCAAGGAGTTCTTCGAGGAGCGGGACGCGAACCTGCTCAAGATGAAGTCCGACATGACGCAGTCCACCAATGACCCCTGGGACGGCAAGCTCTAGGTCGTGAAGATGATGCGGGAGCCTTCGGGTCCCCGTGTCGTCTCCCCAACCTAGGGGACACACAAGGGAGAGAGTAATGGAAGACGTTTACACGATCGCTGATCTCGCTCGCAAGACGGGCCTGTCTCAGGCGAAGGTGAAGAGCGCCCTCAAGGGCGTCGAGCCTGCGCTGACGGTCTCGGACGGCTACTACAAGCTGTACTCCCACAGCGCCCTCCTGGGCGCCCTGAGGGAGCAGTACCGGGACCTCCTGACCGCCCTCGGCCACCTCTCCCCGTTCACGACGGAGCAGGCTGCCGAGCCTCACCCCCTGGATGCCGAGTGAAGCTAATCGTTGACACTGTTGGCCCGACCGACCGGTACGAACTGGACATCGATGTTCTCATCGATTCCTGCGAGGATGCGGACGCACTGTTCGCTGTCGTGCTGTCACGGATCTGCATATACGTCGTCCGCAACTCCCAGACTCTGGATGACTTCTACGTCGTTCAGCTCGATGGAGACGAGGAAGGGGGACTTAACGTCCCCGACGACTCTGCGGCCGACTTCACGTACCTCCGTGAGGCGTGCCAACTGCTCTGGTATCTCAACGAGAAGGATAGTTGGGTCGATGAAGGCCGCATCTTCGCCAAGATCAACGACAACTGGAAGTACACGAACTTCGATGATCTGAAGTCGGAGATCGAGGATGACTTCCACGCGGAGTTTGACACTGGCGACGAAGCGGCGTGGGCCGAGGAGTACACCGATGAGGTGGACTTCGGCATTCCCGATCACCTCAAGTCGTACTTCGACTACGAAGCGTATGCCGAAGCTCTGCTGAGCGACTACGACCAGTACACGTGGGGTGGCAAGACCTATCTCTACAGTCGCTAGCGCGATGCTTTGCGCACGTCCGAGACGTGCGCATTGCGACTCGCTAGAGTCAACATACAAGGGAGAGTAGAATGTTCGACATCCTCCGTCGCGGAGGTTCTGGGCGACGCGGTTAACGTCATCAACCTGTAGTTGAAGTACCCGTGGCGGCCTTCGGGCCGCACACGGTCAAGGATGCATAGGTTTCCTCCAGATGGGGAACGTCCAGCTGTAGCCCTGCCGTGGGCTCTAAGGGTTGTCTACGCCCGACGCTGGTAGCGTTATTCACCTATGCATCCCTGTCCGTGTTGTTCACGGAATCAAGGAGGAGTAGCAATGTACCTGAACATCGAAAAGGCGCAGGAACTCATCGACTCCGCCGTTGCGGAACACGGTGCGGACTACGTCTACCCGAACTCCGGCCCCGGAGGGCAGTGCACCTACGTTGATGAGTTCCGCGCGGGTCACTCCGACCCCGACGCCGAGGTCGTGCTCAGTAAGGGCTGCATCGTGGGTCACGCGTTCATCAACGCTGGCTTCGACATGCAGAAGCTCTACGAATCCGGCGTGAACGACGACGGCTCGAACGCCCTCCTCCAATATCTCGAAGAGGTCGGCTTCATCTCTGGTTACGACGAGGATGCGCGGGTCTTCCTTGCGGCGACCCAGCGCAGCCAGGACTACGGTAAGACCTGGGGTGAGTCGGTTGAGAAGGCCAAGCAGGGTCTGACTTGGTCGAGTTACAACAGCCAGTGGGTCACGGCCGACGTGGCGGAGGTTTAATACAGGCACCACGCTATAGCCCCTCCATGGGGAGGGGCTATGCACCACACGTCATCGACGTGTGGCTGCCTTCGGGCGTGGGCCTTCAAGCTGGCATCACGGGTGACCTCTCTCCCCCCGTGGTGCGAGCCTGTGGGTCCACGAAAGGAGGATTCATGCAGACAAACATTCCCTGTTCATGTGGGGAGGGTGACCCTGAGGGGTGCACGGGTATGCTGTCCACGATCGAGATCAAGATGGCCGAGATGGATCCCCGTCGTACCGCCCAGGAGTATCACTCGATGCTCGTCTTGTTCGAGAACGCGTTCGACCTCGACTTTGGGGAGAGGGAATGAAGATCTACTTCGTGTCCAGTCACCACACGATCCTGCACAACTCTGGCCTCATTCGGTGCAGCGCCCTGACCTACGATGAGGCCTTCGCGAAGGCCGTGGTTGGTGAGTACATCCACGCCGTGGATGTGCAGGATGTCTTCAGCGTGATCAACGCTGGCAAGATGGCTGTGAGGGTAGATGGCAGTACCGAGCAGGAGTAAGCAGATCCAGGCGATTGAGGACTTCCTTGCCGACCCCAAGAACGACGATCGAACGGTCGGTGAACTGGCCAAGATCGTGGTGGATGGAGTGTATGATCTCTGGGGTAAGACTCTGGATGATCCGCCACTCGTCCCGCACGTGGGCATGGCCTTCAAGGTGCCGTTCCTCTCCTCCGTATGCTTCGTTGCATGGGAAGGTGAGGAGTTCGGCAAGGAGAAGTTGTGGGTCATCAACGCAACAAGCGACTATGGGCTGATGACGACACGCTCGTCAGATCTCTGGCGACTGGCATCGCCCTCTTCGGCGAAAGCTGGGGCGCCGGGTACAAACTCGGACGGCTGGGAGACGGGGACAACCGTCTCCCTGTCTCAGCGCAGGACGTTCCTCACCGTCTTGCAGGTTGGCAACAAGGCCGTGCTGATGCGGAACAACACCGACCTGTCACTGTGGGCGGACAGCAACACCAACATGAAGAAGTACTACATAAGGGAGAAGTAAGCATGGGTGACATCAAGGTCGGATCGCAGTGGGTCGGCATGCTCGGCGGCAACCTCCAGACCAAGGTTAAGGTGAGGTACGTCACCGTTCTCAACGGTGAGGAGTTCATCACCTACGAGAAGACCGAGCCCGACTTCTCGGGCCGGTCGCACACCGTCCTCGCCAGCGCGGGCCGCTCCGGATTCCTAAACGCCTTCGGGGAGAAGGAAGACTTCTTCAGGGTCGGCGGGAAGTACACCGCGTACGGTCACACGTACTATGTGCAGGAGGTCTACACGGTCTCCAACCCGGTCAACGAGGCCTACCGCAGGCAGGCCCGCGCCATTGTCATCAACGGCAACGGCAAGCGCTGGATGGAAATGATCAGCGGCTACGATTTCAACCTTGCCAAGCGGGTGAAGTGACGACAGTCTTGGCGGTCCTGCTGGGCGTGGGCGTGATCTCCCTTGGCGCCCTCGCCCAGTGGTATCGCTACACCAGAGATGCATTGGCCGACTACGTTCTCATCCAATCTCGATGGATTGATGAGATCATCGAAGCACTGGAGAACCCGGATGAAGATTCCGGAAATGAATCCCTTGACGGCCTGCTTGATCAGCGCGGCTCATGGCGGCGGCTGCTGGATTCTGGCAAGGCACGCATTCGAGACTGACATCAAGAGCGCCACCGTCGTGGCGCTGTTCATGACTGCAATCATGTTCGGCGTGCTGATCATGGAGGATGAGTGATGTGGCATCAGTTCTGGACTGGCATTGTTAAGGGCCTGATCCTCGGCGTCATCATCGTCTGCATCCTGCACGCCCTGTACTAGGGCATGAATTTGGGAGCCACTCAGACGAGTGGCTCCCTTGTTCAAATCCTAGCCATCATACTGGCTGCTGAGCGACGCGCCCCACGCGGCGTTCGAACGCACCACGCGCCTGTCAGAGGCGCTGGGCTCGTTGCCCGGGTCCTTCCTGCCAAGCTCACGCTGGAGAGCGTCACGCGCCCGCTGAACCCGCTTCTTGGCGGCCTCCGGGCTGATGTTCAGCTCGATGCCCAGCTCCTCGCCGCTCAGGTGATACTTGTACGTCCACAGCAGCACGTTGTAGTGGTTATCAGTCAGGCGCTTAAGCGCCTGCTTGATGTCGGCCAGCTCTGCGAGTCGGTCGCCACTCTCGTTGGACTGACGCTTGCCCTTGGGTGCAGGGTCATAGTCCATTGCGAAGGACTGCCAGTCCTCGTACTCGAAGACAACTTCGAGCAGCGAGCCAATCTTGGGAAGGCTGTAGTTGTATGAGTCCCGAGGGTCGAAGCCCTCGGATGCAGCCTTCTCCTTCGCGCAGTGGTCGAAGGCCACCTTGCGCAGGGTCGATGCGATCATGGACTCCCAGTTCTGGGGGTTGTCCTCGACCGTTCTACGGATGGACTCTCGCTTCTCATACAGCCAGAGCCACAGTGCGCCCTCGGTATCCTTGCTGTCCACGTACGAGGGGTAGGCGCGGGATACCGAGGCCGCAACATCTCGTACCATCTTACGAAACTGACGATAGTCGAGCTCAGTCACTTGTTACTCTCCTTAAGTTACTGTGGCGTATGTTGGCTAGGAAAATTTTCCAGGTAATCAGCCGCACGCCTTAGCGTGTCGGCATTATCCTTCATCATCCCCAGCGCCACGTTGCATGGGTTGCAAATGAGTGCACGCACGCACTTGCCACAGCTGGTCGCACCTGGACAACACAGATGATCGTGATCGACCGACAGTTTGCGCTTACCCTGCAAGCGCTCGCAGATCGCGCAGCGATTCGCCTGCCGATCGTACATGTCCTTGAGTTGCCGAGATGTCAAGCCGTAGCGATTGGCCTGAGTGAACCACGTCTGGCATGCTGAGCACAGCTCATTGCCCGACCGCCTTGGCTCGCCACATTCTCGACATGTCTTCGGTTTATCCCAGTACAAATCTTGGCATGATTGGCAGCGCTTCCGGCGCCCATCGCCGGGCCCCAGATCGATTCCGCACTCCTTACACATCTAATACTTCTCCCCGTTTAGCCAGAACTGACGATTGTTGGCCACGACAAGCTCTGGCCACACGCGCTTGCCGTCATCTCGCAGGAGGGCAAAGGACATGGTCCACGAGACCGATCCGTCCTTGACGTATCGAGCTTCAGTGGGATCCATGATTGAACCAACGTTCATGGTGAAGCGAGGATCAACGACTCCGTTGAACCCGTAGGCGCGAGTGAGAATGAAGGGTTGATGAGTATGTCCGAAGATTATGTTACGATTGGTCCCATACCTGCGGCCGAACTTAGTCTCCCAAGCCTGTGGGGTACCGGAGTATCCGGCGCTCTCGTGGCCGTGCACCGCGTAAGTGTTGGTTGCGACTCGTACTGGCCCCTTCACGTAATCAACCCTGAGTTCTTCAAGGTTGAAGAGGGATTCAGTGCTGAGTGCTTCCAGTGTCACGAGTGGAGCAGCGTACGTTTTCACAAACTCAGTGAGACGGAGGTCGTG
>Ga0137338_1000060_pt1 | contig 17580 bp, 16 predicted proteins | sample EasRivERMLT366_2_FD_104770 | JGI IMG/M metagenome (GOLD analysis project Ga0137338, IMG submission 104770) | Soil microbial communities from meander-bound floodplain in the East River, Colorado, USA - East River MetaG ERMLT366_2 | ecosystem: Environmental > Terrestrial > Soil > Floodplain ...
ATTTCGGGCCGCCCACCGCGCCGAGTAAGACCGCGTCCGAGGCTTTGCAATCGGCGAGGGTTTCGTCAGTAAGGGAGGAACCGTATTTGTCAATCGAGCATCCACCCATGAGACGCCCGGTGAAAATGAAAGTGTGACCGAATTTTCCGGCGATCACATCCAGCACGCGCACGGCCTCAGCCACCACTTCGGGGCCGATGCCGTCGCCAGGGAGGAGAACGATATTGAAGATCATGAATATCCTTTTACCGCGTTGAGCGGAGGGACTGTGTTCGTCAGTCCCAAAGACGAAGCGCACTGCTCGCAATGACATATAGTACGGGATGTTTCGATGACTCCGATTAACTTCCTTCTGCCAATTAAGACTTGTCTTCACAGACGCGTCCGCCCAACAAAAAAGCCTGATATTTCTCATCAGGCTATCATTCAGAGTTACCAAAACAATTTCCCAAAAAATTTGCCCTCCATTGAGAGCGGCAAAAGTATAACATGATTTTACAGGAATTCAGACAAATGGATTTGTTAAATTTGCAGGTTATGAATGATTGAACGCCTGGTATTCGGATGAGACTCCCCGGCTCTTTCTCACGATCCAACTGCTTCCTCTTTCAGGATCAGGATCTCCGCTATGACTATGCACCAAATGTCCAATTATTTTTTCTGGTTTATCAATGCGTATATTTCTTTTTTATTCCAACCGCTTTGTTCCGCCAACTCAGTGGAAATCTCTTTTGCAGATTTATCACTCTTCAATTCTCTTGCAATCGCCTTCAACAACTCTTCTTCCATCCAAACTCCTCTTTCTTCTTTCTTCTTGCCTGCGACCACCAAAGTAAATTCTCCACGCGCGGGTTGTGATGCAAAATATTCCACCGCCCCAATGATCGTCCCGCGCCAGTATTCTTCGAAGAGCTTGGTCATTTCGCGGGCGACGCAAATTTGTCTATCGCCGAGAAGGGTGGCGAGATCTTCAAGCGATTCAATGATGCGATGCGGGGATTCAAAAAAGATGAGGGTGTAAGGCAAATCGGCGACTTGCCCGACGAATTTATGGCGTTCACTTGACTTGTGCGGGAGATAACCAAGATAGAGGAAAGAGTCTGTGGGCAGGCCGGAAACAGCCAAAGCGGAGATCGGGGCTGAAGGACCAGGAACAGGCACAACGTCGAAGTGTGAAGCGAGGGCGGCGCGGACGAGTTCGTAGCCCGGGTCATTGATGGCGGGCGTCCCAGCGTCCGAGACCAAAGCCACATCCCCGTGTGAAAGTTTGTCGAGGATGAAATCCAGTTTGTTGAGTTTATTGTGTTCAAAGTAACTGGTAAGCGGAGTCTTGATCTCAAAATGTTTGAGCAGTTTCCCCGTGTGACGTGTATCTTCTGCCGCGATGAGGCTCGCTTCGCGCAAAATACGAATCGCACGCGGTGACATATCTTCAAGGTTTCCGATGGGAGTAGCAACGAGATAAAGGATACCCATGCGATGATTTTATCATCTTGTAACGGGTGCTATAATGACGAGATTATATAAGGAGCAGACATGATCGTTATCTCAGATATGATGGGGACATTGACCACCGGCTCGCCGTTTTTAGGTCTGGTGGATTGGGTAAAACATAACCAAAGCAAGTTGCAGGCAAATCTGCGCATGGCGGCGATTATGCCAGCCTATTTACTGGCAAAGGGCGGGCTGATTGACTGGCAGGCATGGGGGCAAAAGCTGATGGTGGATAGTCTCGGTTATATTCGCAACGCTGACGAAGAGAAAGTGCGGCAAGTCGCTGAATGGATCGTAGAACATGATTTTTGGAAGAAACGCCGCGCAGATGTGATCGCGCGGCTGGTGAAACATCGCGAAGATGGCGCACAGGTTTTTATCGCCAGTAGTGTCGTCGAACCTTTCATTGAACCGTTTGCAAAACGCATTGACGCACAGGTGATCGGCACGCCAACGGAGATTGTCAATGGACGATTACAAATGGTTGGTGTATTGATGGCTAACGAAAAGAAAATCGAACAGGTATTGAGTCGTTTGGGTGTTAAACGCGTGGATGCGGCATATGGGGATACTGTGCTGGATATTCCCCTGCTTGAACATGCAGATCATCCAGTGGCGGTGTATCCTGATAAAAAACTGAAAGTGATTGCAATGGAACGCGGGTGGGAGATTATCGGTGATACGCCTAAGATTGGGTGAGGAAATAATCCCTTGGTTCCGATACGCCCTTCGCTACGAGCGCTCAGGGCTACTTAATCACCGAATTACCATATAAATAATTACCCGGTATTCCTCAACCCGGCGGCAATGCCATTGATCGTCAATGCCATTACTTCGCGCAGGGCTTGTGCTTCTGCGCCTTCGGGGCCCTGCAATGCACGCAAGCGGCTTAGGGTTTCAATTTGAATATAGTTCAATGGATCTACATATGGATTGCGAAGTTGAATAGCCTGGCGGGTGACAGGTTCACGCTCCAGCAATGTATTGTGCCTGCTGATCGCGAGCACAGATTCACGTGTGCGTTCATATTCTGCACAGATGGAATTGAAAATTTCATCTGCAAGTTTTTTATCGGATACTAGACTCACATACAGGGCGGAAATATCCATGTCAGCCTTGAGCAGGGACATTTCTGAATTGTTTAAGAGTGTCTGAAAGAAAGCCCAGCCGTCATACATCTCCTGCAACAGGGTCAGGTCATTCATGGAGGCAAGACCGGCACCGAGACTATACCAGCCGGGCAGGTTGAAGCGGCTTTGCATCCACGAGAAAACCCAGGGGATGGCACGGATCTGATTCACTGCCCCAGCCTTGGCGCGCGAGGCAGGACGTGAACCAATTTGCAGGCGTTTGATCTCATCAAGCGGTGTGGCAGATTCCCAGAATTCAATGAAGCCCGGGGTTTCATATACCAGCGTGCGATAGGCATGTTGCGCGGCTTTTGACATTTCATCCATGGCTGCGCGCCATTGCCTGGGGATGGGTTTTTCTTTTTGCGGTGCTGAAGCGAGGATGACTGCGCTCGCGATCTGTTCAAGGTGACGATGGGCAAGTTCGGGGTTGGCATAGCGCGAGGCGATGATCTCGCCTTGTTCTGTAACTCGGAACCGTCCATTGATGCTCCCCATGGGTTGTGCACGGATCGCCTGATTGGCTGGACCGCCCCCGCGCGCAATTGTCCCGCCGCGGCCGTGGAAGATGGTCAACTTGAGACCATGTTTTTGAGCAATACCTGTGATTTCCTCCTGCGCATGATACAGGGACCAGTTCGCCATGAGATAGCCGCCATCTTTATTACTGTCAGAATAACCGATCATCACCATTTGTTCGTCGTTGTGAGACTTCAAGTGGGCGCGGTATGCATCAGATGTAAACAGAAGTTCAAGGATAACCGAAGCAGTTCTGAGGTCATCCACCGATTCGAAGAGCGGCACAATTTGCGGGATGGTCTTGCATCCCGCCCACTTTGCAAGCAGGAGTACTGTCAACACATCCGCCGCGGCATGGGTCATTGAAATGACAATGGGACCCAGCAATTCGCCTCCATAAATATCGCAGGTGCGCCCGATCAATTGAAACAAGGACCAGGTCTCTGCAGTGGTTGAAGTAACACCAGGATGATTCGAAAATTTGGGAGCGGGTTCATTCAGCAAGCTCGCCAGCAATTGTGTGCGCGCATCGGCTGAAAGGTTTTCAAAATCAGATTCGATTTTCAAGGCGCGCAGAATCTCGCTCAAGGCGGCATTCAAACGGCTGGAGTCTTCACGGCTATCGAGTCGTGCAACATGCAATCCAAAAGTCTGCACCTTTTGCAAAGCAATTTGCAATTCATCCTGCGCAAGATAAGTTGGAAGCGCTGAAGCCATCAACTCCAACGGCTTGATCAAATGACTTGCAGACATATGCGCCTGATGCGGATATTGACCGAGCAGATGCGTCTTCATATCCTCGCGCGAGGCTTCTGCCAAATCATTCGCCAGCAACGCGAGAATAAGACGATATGGCTCGGTGGCATAACGCTGTTCAATATATGCCACATGCGGCGGGAAGGGTCTGCGATTTTCGATCCATTCCACCAAAGCATGCGGCGGCTGGATGCGGTTTGAACTCACGCTCAAACGACGACCCAGGTCCTGAAACATACGGCGATGATTTTCCACAGCCAGACCGCGATGCAGGCGCAAGGTTTCGGCTGTCACTTCAGAGGTGACATAAGGATTCCCGTCGCGGTCGCCGCCGATCCACGAAGCCAACTTCAACCAGGAGCGTGGGACCTGCAAACCCGGATAATATTTTTCAATCGCCTTTTCAAGATCATCATAAATTCTGGGGATGGTGTTCCAGAAAAACGCATCGACATAATACAAGCCGGTGCGAACTTCATCTGTCACAGTTAACTTGTCGGTGCGGGCACGATCGGTGAGCCACAATGCCAAAATCTCAGCGTGCAGGGATCGGACCGTGTCCTCCCGTTCGCGCAGAGAAAGCGAATTTTGATTGAGCAAGCTGAGGAGTTGTGTGATGCGTTCCGTCTTCGAGAGCACGGTCCGACGACGCGCTTCCGTTGGATGGGCGGTCAAAACCAGTTCAATGGATAATTCCGACAATAACGCGGACATCTGCTCTTGAGTGATCCCGCGTTCCTTTAGATTGGCAATCGCCTCACCGATCGACTCGCGAATTGGTTCTGGATAAGAAGCATCCTCACGCTGACGTAACAACTGCACGCGCTGATTCTCCTCCGCAAGATTGACGAGGTCAAAGTACGCTGCAAACGATGCGGCGATCACACGCGCATCTTCATTTTGCAAAGCAGCTACTTCGGCATGCAGAGCATTTGCTGAGATCGCATCACCACCGCGCCGCGCCTTCGCCAAAGCACGGATGCGCTCTTCGGTTTCAAAGATCGCCGGAGATTCAAGTTCGGAAATAACTTTACCGAGCAGATCTCCAAGCAGGTGAATGTTCTGAGAAAGGTCCATCGTTACGGCAAGTATAACCGCGCGTCAGGTGCGGGTGCTATAATCTGAATCAATCAAATCAATTGGAGTATGAAAATGACTTTCTCAGAATATAGCAAACACGATGGGCTGGGATTGGCAGAGCTAATTCGCAAAAAGAAAGTGTCTCCTGCAGAGTTGGTGGAGGAAGCAATTTCCCGAATCGAAACACATAACCCGAAGATCAACGCAGTGGTTCACAAACTCTATGAACGCGCCCGCACAGCCGCCAAAGGAAAACTGCCCGATGGTGCTTTCAAAGGTGTACCTTTCCTGATCAAAGACCTGCATGCCACATTGGACGGCGAACCCACAAGTCACGGTAATAAATTGTGGAAGAATGTTCCCGCCAAAGTGACAACCGAAATTGTAAAAAGATGGGAAGCCAGCGGCGCGATCGTTGTGGGTAGAACCAACACACCCGAATTTGGACTCCTGCCCTACACCGAATCAGACACGCTTGGACCTGCGCTCAACCCGTGGGATATCACTCGTTCACCCGGTGGATCGTCAGGAGGTTCCGGGGCGGCAGTGGCTTCCCGGATGGTGCCATTCGCTACCGGTGGCGATGGAGGCGGTTCGATCCGCATTCCAGCTTCTGCCTGCGGATTGTTCGGGCTCAAAACCACCCGCGGGCGAAATCCCACAGGTCCGATCATCGGTGAATCGTGGAGCGGATTTGACATTGAGCATGTGCTCACGCGTTCGGTGCGCGACTCAGCCGCGATGCTGGATGCCACCAAGGGTCATGATGTGGGCGCGCCGTATATCATCCCGGATGGCGGACCATTTTTAAAAGAAGTGGGCAGGAAACCTGGCAAGTTGAGGATCGCATTCTCCACCAAGCCGATGCTTGGAAAAAATGTTCATGCTGATTGTATAAAGGGCATGGAAGAGACCGTGGCTTTGCTCAAACAACTTGGGCATGAACTTGTGGAGGATGCGCCTGTGATCAACGGCGAAGAATTTTCATATCGCTTTCTCACTGTCCTGGCGGGGCAGATCCGCGCCGATATTGAAGAAGCCGCAGAAGCTGCTGGCAAAAAAGTTTCAGTCGATGACTTTGACATTATCACGTTTGCCACGGGTTTATTTGGGACGATATTGAAAGCGTCCGATTATGCGCATGCAATGCGCTATTTACAAATGGTTTCACGCGACATCGGGCGCTTCTTTGAAGGGTACGATGTTCTGCTGACGCCGGTGTTGAACCAGCCGCCTGTGAAGATCGGCGCGTTGAAACCTTCCGCAAGTGAACAAGCCCAGATCAAACTCATCGCACGCACAGGCGCAACATGGGTATTGGAAGCGATGGGTGTCATCAAACCCATCGCCGCGCAGACCTATGAATTCATTCCATGGACACCCGTGTTTAACGTCACGGGTCAGCCTGCCATGTCGGTGCCATTGCATTGGAATGATGCAGGTTTGCCGATCGGCATGCACTTCGTTGGCAAATGGGGCAATGAAGCGACCTTGTTCCAATTGGCAGGGCAACTGGAAAAAACCAAACCATGGTTCGATAAAGCGCCTGTCGGATACTAGCCTCAAGGCAGCCATCTTCCCTCAAATTCTTTCAAAATTTGGGGTGGGTGATTAAGCAGATGAAAGATATTTCACTCGATCAACCCCTCGCCCGCGGACGGACGGCCGATGTCCATGTCTGGGACGAGGGATACGTCCTAAAACTTTTCCACAATGGGTTCGAACTCGAAAACATTGAATACGAACAAAAGATTGCGTGTGCTGTCCATGCCAGCGGCGTGAAGGCTCCTGCAGTTGGTGAGTTGATTCAATTTCAGGGTCGCAATGGATTGATCTATGAACGGATAGCAGGTGAATCCATGCTGGATATGTTCCAGCGCAAGCCATGGATGGTATTTGCATATTCCCGAATCCTTGCCCAATTACATGCGCAAATACACGGCAACATTCTTGAAGCGGATGTTCCTCAACAGCGCAGAAAACTGCAAAACAAAATCAACGCTGCAAACGTGCTGCCTGATTCATTGAAATCATCCCTTTTGAGGGCACTTGATGGCATGCCAGTTGGAGACCGGGTTTGTCATGGAGATTTTCACCCCGCCAATATTTTGATATACAGGAAGAATGCCACCGTCATTGACTGGATGGACGCAGCGCGCGGCAATCCACTGGCGGATGTGGCACGCACCACTATTATTTTGCTTGGCGCGGCAGAAAGTACTCAAGTTCCCAATCGATTGCAGAAGATTTTTGTGAGGGTATTTCACTCCGCTTATCTGAGACATTATTTTCGTCTACGCCCAAACAGGAGGGCTGAATACCGGTGCTGGCTGCCGATCATTTCAGGTGCACGGCTAAGCGAGAACATCCCTGAACTGGAGCGGTGGTTAATGAGTCAGGCTCATAAAATCAAGTAGATCCAAATCCAAAATCAATGAGCGACAGACTTTGAAAACAGGTTGATGATCAAGATCCCCACTATGATCAGAAAAATACCGATCCCGCGCGCCCAATCCATCGACTCGCGCCAGATGATAATTCCGGCGATCACGGTCAATACAATGCCAATGCCTGACCAGAGCGCATACGCCATTCCAATCGGCATAACCTTTAAACTGAGCGAAAGCAAATAGAACGATGCGCCATAACCGACAACTACAATGACACTGGGAATCAATTTGGTGAAACCCTCCGAAAATTTCAGGGCGGTGGTAGCCGTTACTTCACTGAGGACGGCGAAGAAGAAAATAATTGCTGTTTTCATGCATTTATCCTTTCGATAATTCCGTTTCAAGGATTTTACTGTACGATACAGATAAATTTCGTGTTTGAATGCTATAATACTTTATCGGCCTCACTCAGTCTAACAGCAGGAAAGGATGCCAAATTGGCTAAAGTAAATTATCAATACGAAAAGCGTCAGAAGGAATTGGAAAAGAAACGCAAGAAGGATCAGAAGGAAAAGCTCAAGCAAAGCAGAAAAAACCATCCATCCCAGGAGCCACAAGTTACGCAAGCGGCTCAAGAGACACCACCAGTTCAACAGCCGGAGAAATAAAATCCCTGGTAAACAAAATATTGGACAAAGAGACCAGTGCCAGCAAATGGGCTGGTCTCTTTGTCATCCTGCCCATATACGCCTGCCCATTCCAGGATTCTGTTTTAGGTGGATGCTATAATCTTCTTACAACCGCATGTCTAAATTTTGGAAAATCATTCGAACAATCTGGGTTACATTCGGCATCCTGTTCATCTTTTGGATGGCGAATTCATTCCGGGCGCGAGGTTTTGACAAGTCCATTCTTGAGAGCGACTCAAAGATCACGATTGAAGAGACAAACCGTTTCCTATCATTTCGACCGAACGCCTCATCCCAACCCGTAGGCTTGATCTTTTTTCCAGGTGGCATGGTCCAACCCGAAGCATATGCGCCCATGTCCAGAGCAATATCCGAACAGGGCTACGACGTGTTCATCGTCAAATTACCTTTCGGGTCTGCACTATTTGACTCACAGGAAGCCAGTGTCATGGAACAAGCCCTCGCAATTATGGATGCGAATGAATCGATCCAGTATTGGGTCGTGAGCGGACATTCACGCGGCGCGGCAATCGCATCCCGGTTTGCGCACAAGCATGGCGAATCCTTCGATGGATTGATCCTGATCGGTACATCCCATCCCAAAGAAGCAGCGTTCGATCTATCCAATACGACTCTATCTGTGACAAAGATCTATGCTACCAACGATGGCTTGGCCAGCATGGATGAAGTGGAGGCCAATGCCGTTTATTTACCTGCTGACACGACCTGGATATTAATTGAGGGCGGGAATCATTCGCAATTCGGTTACTACGGTTCGCAATTGGGTGATGAGGTGGCAGCTATTAGCCGCGAACAGCAGCAGAGAAGCACAGTTGATGCAATTCTCTCCGCTTTAGATTTTAAATAAATTCCCAATTTAACTTTTCAAAAACTCCACAACCTGGTCATGGATTTCGCTTGACTGCAATGCGCCGCGATGACCCAAGCCCTCGGTTTCAATAAAATGCGCATTCTTCCAAACCCGGGCAATGGCACGGCTATCCTCCACCGGCGTGACGTTATCCGACTTATCATGAAACATCAACGCGGGGATATTAATCTGCGGCACGAGTGTTTCGTTGACAATTGCATCCAACACACCCTGACCAAAATTATCATAGATCATATTGCGCAATCCATCCGTGACCTCGTCCGACAAGTTTGCCAGAACTTGAAAACGCGGCAGGGATTCCAAAAGCTGGTTGAAAGCACCAAAATAAACAAGTCGGCAAGGAGGCGGGAAATTTCGGTTGACCAAGGCATAGGATGTGATCAGAGTCCCGAATGAATGCGCGATGATCGCATCGAAGTTTCCTTCCTTTTCTTTAACCAAATCCATTGTTGGAGCGATCTCAAGCAGATTGGTCAGCTTGCCGTCCGATTCACCGTGCGCAGGTTGATCGTAAGCCACGACGCGATAGCCTGCAGACAATAATGGATTCACAAAGCCAGTCATTTGCGCACGGGCACCACCCCAGCCATGCATGAGCAAAACTGCCGGGCCGCTTTCACCCCAGGTTGTGATGGCCAACTCACCGCCCACAAACGGGAGGCGATAATTGTTGCCGCGCTCGATAACCTCGCGGTCTGCGGGTTTCACCTCATATTGTGACGGACTGAAAAATGCCTGATAGACTTTCTTCACGACGCCCTGATATTTGGTTGTTGCAGGTTCTAAAGTTGTCATTGTTTCTCCTTATAATTGTACTTACTACCTGGTAAGTTTTGATGGCAAAAAATTAGAAGACCAAATCCAGTTTGAGCTGTTCAACCACATCACGAAATTTTTTCGTCCCCAAGGCACGCGCCATTTGCAGCGCGCCCTGCAACGTGGACAGGATCAATGCGGATTTATTGGCAGGCTCACCGTTGAATTGAAATACACCCGCCTCTCTGCCTTCGACCAGAGTTGCTTCAAGCCATTTGAGCATTTCCTTGTGCAAAGCTTTGACTTCCTCCTGCAACGCCTCCGGGACCGAATTGAACTCAGCCTCCATGGATCCAACGAGACAGACCTTGCCTTTATCTGCGCGCGTGTCGGTATAGATACTAAAGAACCAATCCAATTTATCGGTGGGAGAAAGGGCTTTTACGCGTGAATTATTGATCCATAATTGGAAGCGGTCACGATAACGTTTGACCACGGCACACCCCAACGCTTCCTTGGTTGGGTAGTGATAATGGATGGCGGCATTCTTCACGCCAAGTTCGGTGGCGATGTGAGCATAGCTGAAGCCATTGAAGCCTTTATCCTGCAAAAAGGATTCAGCCAGATTCAAAATTGTGCGCTTGGAGTTTTCGATCTTAACCATTGGCTGGATTTTACTTACTAGTTAGTAAGTTGTCAAGACTCTTGTGATGCAGATATATGTAGCATCGGTAGAAAATGTAAAAGAAAACGACTTCATCCTTTGATTTTGGAAGAAGTCGTTGCAACTGATCAGGGAATCAATCAAGTGGATGTCAAAAATCAACCTTGAAGATACGTTGTCCAGTTGGGGCATCACTTCCCCCGGCAGGCTCGACCGTGACGCCGAGTCCTAAATAATTGGAAAACGTTTGAGTCGAGGAGATGGTTTTGGTTGTATAAGATTGTCCGCTTTCGGGACGGAACCAGCCAGCACTGTCGCGTCCCCCATCCGGTTTGACCAGCCAGATCTGATAGATCTGATCGTCTGCAAGTGCTGGAATATCCCCAACAATTAATAAAGCTTGATTACGATCTTTATCCAAAAGTATTGTACCTGAGACATTTTCTCCGCTAATGAGGACGGTTTGGATATTGGGAGAGGACAACATCGCCAGCGCGACCTGGGCATTTTCAACCTGCTTCAACAATCGAGCTTGCTGACTTTGGACTTGTCGCAATTGCGCAAAGGATAGGAGATTTAACACAAGCAAAGCGATCACAGCCAATCCCAAAGCAAGACGGCTGAAGGACCAGGTCACTTGTGAACCCGATGTTTTTTGGGCGCCAGGCAATCGGCTTTGCAGACGTTTACGAAGCGCAGCGGAAGGTTGTTTTGGCGGGACCGCCGTCAGCATGGATTCGCTCAAGGTGCGGTATTCAGCCAATTCGGTCCGGCATGAAGCGCAGGTCGTTAAATGAGATTCAAGCGCGCTGACATCCCCCGAGTCCAATGCACCAATTGCATAGGCGGGTATGTTTTCGATAAAGGGAGTATGGTCAACGTCAGGCATATGTTTTTACTTCAGTAAGTATACGTCAATGCTCACGGATTTGGATTTATTTATTATTCCAATCCTCACGCAGTTTTTCCATGGCGGTACGCAGGCGGGTTTTGACGGTTCCCAGCGGCCACCCAAGTACTTCAGCAATCTCGCTCTGACTCAAACCCTGATAATAAGCCAGGTTGATCACTTTACGCTGATCGGGATGAAGCGCTTGCACTGCAAAGTAAAGACTACGCCAGCGCGATTCTTCCGACATGGATTCAGAATCAGGCAGGATCTGCCAGGCGTCATCCGGGTCATTGGTATCAGAAAGCATGGGACGGCGGGCTTCGAGCCTGAGGCGGTCAAGAGCAACACGGCGGGCAATGGTTAAAAGCCACGGAAGAAGAGGTCCCTGTTCGGCAAGATATTGGCGGGCACGACTCCATAGCTTGAGAAATGTATCCTGGGTGGCTTCCTCTGCCAGCATGGGATCACCAAGAATATGTAAAGTTAAACCATGCACGCGGCTGGCATAGCGATCATAAATTGCCAGAAATGCACGTTCATTTCCCTGTGCCACTTGTGCGATCAGCTTGCTGTCATCGGGTCCTATCACAAGTTCATTGTACCGAACTTATTTTGTTTGGTCACGATTGGCAGGGAAATCACATCCAACATTCATTTTCAATTCGCAATCCAAAACCATATAGGGTGGCGTATTAATAAATGCAAACCCATTTACCCACCAAAGGAGAAAAATATGAAACGGATATTAGTTATCACACTGGTCGTGACTCTGGTTTTAAGCAGTTTTGCATTTGCGGGAGCAGTTTCGCCTGTGAGCGCCAAGGGACCAAAAATCCTGAAATTTGACACAATGGTAGGTGTCCCAGCTGGACTGACGGGAACCCAGAGTCTAGTTCCACTGCGCGACATTAGCGGCGGCGGCGCAGCTTGGGTAATTGCTGAGGCATCCGGCGAACTAAGAGCCAATGGTCACCTGGAAATAACCGTCGAGGGGTTGGTTCTTGCTGCCACTGGCATAAACCCTCCTACAATAACCTCCTTCCGGGGGCTTGTAAGTTGTTTGAAAAGCGATGGCACTTTTGAGAACATCCTGACTGACCCATTCCCAGCCACCACCGGACCTGCATCCTCCGGCGGCGGAAACGCCACGATCGAGGCGGATCTGACCCTGCCCCAGCCTTGCATCGCGCCGATCATTTTCGTGACCAATGCAGGCGGCTCCTGGTTCGCAGCAACTGGTTTCTAAAACAACTTACTATATCGGTATAACAGACAAGGCGAGTGGAATTCTCCACTCGCCTTGTCTGTTATATATCTGACTGAGTGACACGATTTATTTGTGTCGCTTTGGTCCCAGGAGCCAGCCAAAAAACATGGCGAATAACAGACCTGCTAACGAGCCTGTCAGCACGTCGCCGGGATAGTGATCGCCCAGGTAGATCCGGGAAAACGCTACCTGACTCGCGACTAGATACCGCAAGCCGCGCCATCGTGGAAATTTACGGTTGAGCAACCATGCTCCAGCAAACGCTCCCGCTGAATGACCAGATGGAAACGACCATGATCCCGGCTTCTTACCAATGACGATAGCTTGAATAATCGTGATGAAAGGACGCCGGCGTTTGAAATATGCCTTAATCGGATATTCCACCAGGATGCCTGTGATCGTCAGCGGCAATGCCACCTCTCTGAAAAGCTCTTTCAGCGTCCCTCGTTTATGCAGTGCGGTAATGCCCACCCAAACGTACCAGGCTGCAGCGCCCTGGAAAATAAAAGTGAGCCCATAATACAGAGCATTGAGCAAGCGGGTATGCGGCAAATGATTGACTGCAAGAAACAACCTGGTATCTACTGCATCCAGAGGCTTGAGTCTTTTTAAAACTGCCTGACGCAGATAGTCACGTTTCTGAGGGTCGGCTTCGGCTGGCGCCCCTTGCTGTTCAGGATTGAGGACTTCCTGGGCTGCTTCTGAGACCGCCTCACGTGTACGTTTGTCCTGTGTGGTGGCTACTTGAGCCGTCGCCTCCAGTGCTTTTTCAGTCTTCTTACTGGCAGGCGCGGATTGAACCGCTTCTTTCACTTGTTGTGCAGCATTGGCAGGCGTAGTGATAGTCGGTTGTTTTTTTTCAACTTCCGCCGCAGTCTTGCCCACGGCCTTCTCTTCCAGCTTGCCAATGACTTCATCCGCTTTCTCTGGCGAGTCAACTTTGGCTATGGCTTCTTTTAAAGCTCTCCGCACAGGTTGGGCTTGAGCCTTTTCCTCAGGAGTAGACATATCCCAAGGTGGGACAGGTGTATCTCCTAATTTTTGTTCAGGAGGATTCTTCGGCTTCGATTGCTTAACTTTCCCCTTTTCATTTTTAATATTTGAAGCACTCATAAAACATCCCTCAATCTACAAGTTTAACCATTTGACTTGATTACCTCTAAAAGTATAGCATATTTGACTCAGCGCCCTAGCGGGCATTTCCCCAAAACTGGAGGGGATACTCACCCACCTTTATGGATGATCTCGACGAACGCATACCCTCGTTGGAAATTTGCGCTTTTGGTTTGAGTGCTATAATATTTTTGTTTCCTGCATGAAAAACATACCAGACGTTCTTTTAAGAAGTTTGATCGGACTGTTCCTCATAACAGCCTGCTCTACTACTGACGCATCCACCCCACCTGGAATTACAACAACAACCTCGCAACCTACCGCCACGGAAGCCGGGCCACTACCTACACCAGCCTCTCCCGGCGATTCAATTACCTGGCGGGATCTGCAAGTGACCCTGGATCAAATTGAAACCACGCAAGAGTTTGTTACCGAATTTGGCACGATAAGAATCCCATCGCCGGGAAAGAAATTTATGTGGGTGCATATTCAACTAACAAATGTGGGACAGATCGAGATTAATATACCAATCCTTGAAAACTTTAGCGTGTTGTATGCTGCAACAGAGCTTAAACCAACGTATGGCCATCGCCAGGGCTATATGGATTATTCGACCTTGGGACCGATCCTATTCCCGGATCAGCAAGCGGACGGTTGGATTCGATTCGACATTCCCGTAACGGCTGAGTTAACAGACCTGCTTTGTGTTTTTCTCCCTGAAAGTGCCCAGATTGGCTCAAGCATCTCATCGCCCAATTATCCTTATTCAGAAGATAAACCAACCTACGTGTGGAAGTGCGCACCCTGACCATACTCAATTGCCCGGAAAGGATTGGTGATCCATGCAAACATTCTTCAAAGATTACTTGAACCTTCTGCAAGATTGTCATAACAATATTCTTCAGGCTCTGGAGGGATTACCTCAAGCCGCTCTGGACTGGACTCCGGGACAGGATATGAATTCAATCAGTGTTCTGATATTTCACACTACCGGTTCGGTAAGATTTTGGATTGGCGATATAGCCGCACAGGAACCCTCGAATCGAGATCAGGACGCGGAATTCAAAGTCCATGGTGTGGAGGCGGATATTTTGAGAAAACGCCTTGCAGATAATCTGGAATATGCACACAACACGTTGAACAAGTTCACGATCCAGGATTTGGAAACAAAGCGCATATCAGCCATGGATGGAAGTGAATACAAAATGGCGTGGGTATTACTCCATGCGCTCGAGCATGCCACACTGCATCTTGGTCAGATCCAGATTACGCGTCAATTGTGGGAGCAATCAAAAGATAAAGCCTGATTTTCTGTCATCCCCAAATCCAAATCCGACGACTCCCCTCTCCTTTTTAGGAGAGGGGTCGGGGGTGAGGCGTCGCGCTGACGACCGCAGGAGTGTCGAAGCGTCGCTTTATCCCGACCCCTTCGGAGATCTTTGACCAGCGTGTGCCCATGCCAGAATTTTGATAAAGAAGGATGTTTTCCAAAAATGGATCGTGGAAAAAAGACAATTTTGATCACGGGCGCAACAGCGGGTATTGGACAAGCCGCTGCTTTAGCACTTGCTATACAGGGAAATGAAATCCTGATCGTTGGGCGAAATCCTGCAAAAACGGAGAAAGTTGCCCGAGAGATACGCGCAAAGACAAACAATGATGGACTTCATTTTCTGATCGCTGATTTTTCTGACTTGCAACAAGTCCGTGAACTGGCGAACCAGGTTAAAAAACAATTCCCACCATTGGATGTTCTGGTCAACAACGCGGGAACCTATTTCAACAGACGCCAAAGAACACGCTTCGGGGTCGAAAAAACTTTCCTGGTCAATCATTTATCTCCTTTCCTGCTTACAAATTTATTGCTTCCTCATCTGCAAGGCAACGCCCGCATCATCAATGTTTCATCGAATCGGCATTACAAAGGACAGATTGATCTCAATGATTTGAATTTCGATCAGTTTTACTTTGGATTGGCGGCGTATGCACGGTCAAAGTTGGCGAATGTTCTGTTCACATATGAACTTGTGCGCAGATTGGGAAATAAACGTGTCACGGTCAATGCGCTGAATCCGGGACGCGTCGCGACGGATATCTTCAAATCGGACTTCTCCATTTTCGGTCCACCTCTCAAGTGGATCATGTCCCGCATCTCCCTCACACCGGAACAGGGTGCCGATAATACAATTTATCTTGCCACATCACCCGAAGTAGAGGACGTAACAGGCAAATATTTTGTCAAACGTGAAGAGGTTTCATCCTCCCCGCTATCGTACGATAAAAGCCTTGCAAGACGATTGTGGGAAGTCAGCGAAAAGCTGACATCATAAATAAGCCTAAAATATTGCATCCCTTATTCAATAACCATTTCTCCCCCAAATCCACCGCACGGACTCCCCTCTCCTTTTTAGGAGAGAGGCCGGGTGAGGCGTCGCGCTGACGACCGCAGGAGTGTCGAAGCGTCGCTTTCCCCCGCCACCACGTGCCCATGCCAGAATTTTGTGTTCATTCCTATCCATTGTCCTCACCAAGTATCTGAACTAATTTACGGTACAGCTCACCCTCTGGATCAAGAACAAGGGTACCAGCAGGCAAAAAATCTTGGCCCTGTCCATCTTCCCCTCGAATTTTGTCTCCATCAATTAACACAAGCCCTTCATAAGCCCAAAAAGCTTTTTCATCCCTGATAACATATGGCTTACCATTCATCGCCTTATACACTCCCCACCCAGTTTCTCCAAAATTCACAACAACTCCTCTACCACTTAATTTTCTGGCGTCTTCGATTTTGCTTTTCAATTCATCGCTTGTCACTAATTTTTCAAGTTTTTCTTTCGTTTGCTGCACAGAAAGAAACTGAGCATATATAGATTCTAGTTTGGCTTTAAATTCATCCCGTTCTTTCTCAATTTCCAGTATTTTTTCTTTAGATTTCGCATCAGTCAACTTCGCAGTGTCCAACTGTGAAGATAATTCTTCAATTCGATTTTCATTTATTTTTGCTTCATCGGATAAGCGGGTTTTTTCATTCTCTAGTTCTACAACATATTTTTGGGAGTCTTGTAACGCTTCAACAGGTATGGCAATTGGTGCATGTTCTAAAATTTGATCAATAAGTTTTTGAATTTCATCCGACTTGTCATGAACCTGCATTGCCGCCAAAAGGGCAATGGCATTCACATATTCTTTGTTTTGTATCAGCTTATTGACCTCAGATATTAAATACTCTCGAATATATGAATAATTCTCGGAAGTCAGGTTTTCACCAATGAGAGTAAGTAATCTTGGAAAAGACTTGTATTGATGATTAGTCAGAAGATCAATCAACTCAATATGCCTGTCGATAACAGTTAGAGCATCCTCACATCTTTTGTAATCCTTTTGTATTCTAAGAGCTTGCTCGTAGAACTCTTTTGCCTTTAACAGCAAAGTCGCATCATTAGGCGAGATTTTTCGATTTTTTTCTCTGTAAACATCTCCGAGCAATGCATAAGATTTTGCCAAAGTAGTACCGAGAGCAGAATTCACGGCATTGATTATGTTTTCTGCTCTTTCAAGTTCATTAGCATCGTATTGGTTGATTTGTATCTCAAGACGAGCCAAAATGCTGAAGTAAGTTGAGCCTTTCCATTCAAGCACCTTGTCAGACAAAAAATCTTGAGTATATTGTTTCAAATCATTCCGAAGTTGTGTAATTGAGTCATATTCCAAAATTCCGTTGTAGCCGATTAGTGACAAGGGGAGTTTTAAGTCTTTGCGCTTTATTATTAGAAAAGGACGTCCCATGCCTATTGCCATACCAATTCCAATAAATATATTTTCCTCGCTTTTCTCCTCTAAACAAAAAATATTAAAGCTTCTTGCCCCAATTGACCGTGACAACTCTTGTAAAGCAGAAAAAGACCCCAAGTCAGAATGAAATCTAGGTTTCCAATCGG
>Ga0137338_1000064_pt1 | contig 17148 bp, 10 predicted proteins | sample EasRivERMLT366_2_FD_104770 | JGI IMG/M metagenome (GOLD analysis project Ga0137338, IMG submission 104770) | Soil microbial communities from meander-bound floodplain in the East River, Colorado, USA - East River MetaG ERMLT366_2 | ecosystem: Environmental > Terrestrial > Soil > Floodplain ...
ATCGTGATTATCTTGCCGCGCAGGATATTCACGCGTATATGACCAGTGCCGAAGTGACAATATTGCCGGATAAAGGCGGAGACCCGATCAAAGCGGCGTTGTATACTTTCAAACAAAAATCGCTTGATAATATTTATTTCATGTTCCCGGACCCGGAGTCCTCGTTACTTGCGGGTATCCTGCTCGGCGTGGATACGGGTCTCACCCGCGAGTTGCAGCAAGCCTTCAAGAATACCGGCACGGCGCACATCATTGCCATCTCGGGTTTTAACATCAGCATCATCGCGGGGATATTCTTCGCGTTTTTCAGCCGCTTTCTGGGTGAGCGGCGCGGCACAATTACTGCGATATTAGGAATTGCCCTGTATACATTTATTGCCGGTGCAAGTGCGGCTGTAGTGCGTGCTGCACTCATGGGTGGGCTCGCGCTCTTCGCAAAACAAGTTGGACGCAGGCAGGTGGCGCTCAATACATTACTGGCAGTCGCGGCTGGGATGTGTATTTGGAATCCATTGTATGTGTGGGATGTGGGTTTTCAACTCTCTTTCTCTGCCACGCTGGGTATCATCCTTTATGCAGAACCATTTTCTAGTGCAGCCAATAATTTTTTGAAAGGTTTTTTGCCAGCAAAAATAGTTCGGATGTTACGAAAACCGTTTCCTAAAAATATATACTTGTTCTTTTTGCGGAGAATTTCAAGGGCTTATGCAAATAGAATTGCTCGACCTTTGGCAGATTATTTCCTCCTCACACTCGCGGCGCAATTGACTACAATTCCGATCATGGCGTATCACTTCCTACGCATCTCGCTGGTTTCGTTCCTTGCCAATCCATTCATCCTGCCAGCGCAGCCAGCAGTGATGATCCTGGGCGGGCTGGCGGTGTTGTTGAGTCATGCGTGGCTTGGGTTGGGCAAGATCGCGGCATGGATTACCTATCCCTTTGTGGCTTATACGATCCGCATGGTCGAGATCTTTGACGGCGTGCCACATGGGACTCTATTTCTTGGGGACTTCTCGGTCTGGTTTGTGATTCTCTTCTATGCGGCGCTTCTCTCCGTGACGTTTGGCTGGTCCGGTTTCAAAGAGCGGATTCAGTCCATCGGACAGAGAACAGGTTCGGTTAGTGCGGGAAGCGTGCTCGTCATCCTGATGATCGCTTTGTTATTGATCTGGCGCGCGGCAGTTTCACTTCCCGATAGACTTTTGCATGTCACGTTTTTGGATGTGGGCTCTGCGGATGCAGTGTTGATCCAAACGCCCGCTGGCAAACATGTGTTGATCAATGGCGGCGCGAGTGTGACAACGCTGGCAGATGAGTTGGGGCGGCGCCTGCCGGTGTTCAATCGTAAACTGGACTGGCTCGTGGTTGCGTCAACAGTGGAGGAACAAGTTGCCGCGTTGCCGCGCGTACTGGAACGTTACCCGCCGGATGCGGTGTTGTGGAGCGGTAATGAGCAGGCGTCTTTTTCGTCGCTGGTGTTGAAGGAATATTTGACGGTCAATGCCATTCAAGTGAAGAATGCAGAGGTGGATGATGTGTTGGATCTGGGCGACGGCGGCACGTTGCGCATGTTGACGGTGGGTGCACGCGGCGCGGTCTTGTTGATCGAATATAAAAATTTCCGGGCGGTGTTGCCGGTGGGGATGAGTTTTGAAGCGTTGGATGAATTGCAAAATGGCGCGAAGGTTGGACCTGTGAGTCTGTTGTCTTTGGCTGATTCAGGGTATGCTGCCTCGAATCCTGAGGAATGGATCACACATTTAAATCCGGAGTTGGTAGTGTTGAGCGTATCTGCGGCGGATGAAAACGGGATGCCCGATGGCGAAGCACTTGATGCGGTGAAGGGTTATTCATTATTGCGAACCGATGAAAGCGGCTGGATCGAAATATCGACAAATGGCGAGCAAATGTGGGTGAACGTGGAACGGTGATACGGACGATCATTTGAGAAAGCCATTCTGAGAGCAGGTTTTCCTCTACTTGTATTTTGCCTCTAAAAACTGTATAGTTGTGTAGCCAAAGGAGTTATATTATGAGTGAACTAACCATTACCACATCGCAAATCCAGGGAAAGTCAACGGTCACAATTTTGCACTTGAACGGTCATCTGCATGGCAATACGGAACATCAACTGCTTGATCATGCCCGTCAGTTATATGAAGATGGAGCACGGTACATCCTGCTTGACCTGACGGCTTTGGAGGTGCTTTCCAGCGCGGGGTTGCGCGCGATCCAAAATATTTTCAAGTTGCTCACCCCCCCAGGCGACGTGGAGATCATGCACCAACGTGGCGCAGAGCCATATAAGTCGCCTTACTTAAAACTGGTTTGTCCAAATCCGCAAATTTATTATGTGCTGAACATTACCGGCTTTATGCAAAGTCTGCTTATCTACAATAATATGGATGATGCGGTGAAGTCGTTTGATTGATGCAGGATGACTTTCACCTCAGCGCATTCAATGCTTTCACAAAAATCTCAGCCATCTTTGCGATGTTGATCTCCTCCTTCACGATTCGATAAGACTCCGCCCCCATCCTTCGCAGACGCGCTATATCTGATAGCGCGTCTTTCATCGTGGATGTCAACGCGCCAAAATCATCAGGCGGGATTTGCCAGCCATTCTCTTTTCGCACCAAATCATCCTGTGTGCCATCGCCCTGCGCGACGATAACCGGAAGCCCGTAACTCATCGCTTGCTGGACGGCGAGTCCGCCGGTTCCGGGCAGGACGAAGAGGTCTGCTTCTTCAAAATAAGGCTTTAACTCTGCTCCATGTTTTGCCCCAATAAATTCTGCAGACGGATGGATTTCCTTTGCCAGTGAATCAAGTGCGGCGCGTTCAGGTCCATCACCAATGATGACCAAACGTGGTTTTGATTCCATTTGAGCGCACGCACGAAGCAACATATCGATTCGTTTGCGGGCTTGCAGGCGGCCAACGAACAAAATACTTGGTCGAAGAGCCTGCCCGGCCGAAGGTGTCGAAGGGTCAAAAGTCGAACGCCGCGCAGGGATTGGCGATGACGGTGGCGCAGAGACAGAGTTATGCGCGACAAAGATTTTCTCGCGCGGAAAACCGAGTGCGGCATATTCGTCCGCGCCGCGTTGGCTGTAGGCGATAAGCGCGTCAAATTGACTGATAAATGAAAGCCTTCTCTGTTTGCGGAATCCACTGATGGGAGGTGAACCCAATCCCCAGCCGATGACAGGTTTATCATTTTTATGCATCCACTTTACAGCCGGTGATGTGGATAGATAGCGCGGGTTGGCTTCCATGATGAGCGCATCGGGGTTTTGTGCTTTCAGCCAATTCATCAACCCCTTTTGATAGCACAAATAAAATTGCCTGCTGAATAAATGAATATTATCCCCCAATGTGTATTTTGCAACTTTCAAATCTTTTGCAGTTGTGATCCCTTCCACCGGACGCGGTAACCCGGTGAACAGACTCAGCCCGTCGTCACAGGCAGAGGCGAGCAAATCAAAGAACGGCACGCGATAAACTGGGAGCACGCGTTGTTGTAAAGCGAGGCGACCGGAAAATCTATTCATCGTTCAGTAAAACTTTGAGATACTCATCCACCATTTTATCCAAACCGAAAACAGTTTCTGCCTGCTTGCGCGCGGATACTCGAAGATGCTCGTTGTTTTGTAAAACTTCCTCAGCTACATCCGCGAGTGCTTGAACATTCGGTTTTTTTAATTTCCATTGATTCGAGCCATAAGGCGCGAGTCGACCTGCATCTCCCTGTACGATCTCAGAGAGCGAGCCTGTGTCAAAGCCGATCACAGGCAATCCACATGCCAGTGACTCGATCACTGAATTGGGGCACGGTGGATTCACTTCCGCAGAAAATAAAAGATGTGATGAACGCATCATCCACGGAATTTGCTCGCGCGGGATCGTATTCATGAATCTGACGCGAAAAGCAGTCTGGTGTTTCAATTTATTTTGTGTACGCGGACTGACGCGTCCCACAATGACCAATTCGATCCTGAACTTGTGTGAAAGTAGATTGGCAAGGTTGATGGCAGTAAGTAAGCCTGAGTCTAATGCGCCAGATAGACTCCCCTCGACAATTAATAGACGATAATGACCTGAAGGACGTTCATGCAAACCATGGGGTGTATATCCGTTCAGATCTACGCCATTGAGAATCATCGATGAAGGCACACGCGCAGGGCGATACCAATCCTCCCACCAGGTTTTTATAAAGTTACTTTGGTAGATCACGTGGTCAGCCAAACGTCTGCGAATAAGTGAAAGATTGGCATTACCATAAATTGCGCGGATGGTATAACGCAAGCCCGCCCAGCGTACGCGATGCACCCAGTTAAGACCGTCGAGGCGCTGCACGATTCGTGTCCCGCGCCGATGAGCTCTCCATAGGGGAAGCAGATTTTTCGTCCCCGCGAGAACGAGGACGGCATCCGCTTGTTGAGAGATTTTGTTGGTCACGTCCACGCCGCGGGTGCGCAGCCCGTTTTCAAATTTGAGACGGAAGGATGCAACACCAGCAAATCCTTCCACACGCGGTACAATGCAAATACGAGGCATGAGGTAATTATAAGCGCTTGTGTGTAATCATATTTGTGGTTAAATTAATGCAGGAGTTTGCCATGACCAAACCTGATCCTGAATTTGTTGCTTTTCTTAAATCCCATCCGGCTTATCCAACCACACATATCATTGATGATCTGCGTGCCACTGAGTATGCGCGTCTTGATGCCGGTGGGCACATCTATTTGGATTACACCGGCGGCGGCTTGTACGCCGAATCACAGTTGCGTCGTCATAACCGTTTGCTTACTGAACACGTTTTTGGCAATCCACATTCGAGCAATCCCACATCGCAGGCCGCGACCCGGCTTGTTGAACACGCACGCGAATATGTGTTGAAATTTTTCAACGCCGATCCTGACGAATATCTGGCGATCTTCACCAACAATGCCAGCGGCGCGTTAAAACTGATCGGTGAATCATATCCATTTTCAAACGGACGTTATCTTTTGACATTCGACAATCACAACTCGGTCAATGGGATTCGGGAATTTGCGCATGCCCGCGGTGCGGATGTGACGTATATCCCGGTTGCATTGCCGGACATGCGCGTGGACGCTTCACAACTCAGTCGCGAATTGTCCCGGCCTTCGACACTTGCCCCGGGTGCAAGTGCCGGGGAAAGCGGACACAACCTTTTTGCTTATCCCGCCCAATCGAATTTCTCCTCTGTTAAACATCCGCTTGAATGGATCGAAGAAGCACATCAACATGGCTGGGATGTTTTGCTGGATGCCGCCGCATTCGTCCCGACGAGCCCACTGGATCTAAGTGAAGTCAAGCCGGACTTTGTGCCAATTTCATTTTATAAAATGTTTGGTTACCCAACCGGGCTGGGTGTGTTGATTGCCCGCGAAGAGGCTTTGGCAAAGTTGCATCGCCCGTGGTTTGCAGGCGGGACGATCACAGTTGCGTCTGTGCTGGGCGATAAATATTATATGGCAGATGGTGCGTCTGCATTTGAAGATGGTACCATTGATTACCTTAACATTCCCGCAGTCGAAATTGGACTTAAGCACATCGAGTCGATTGGCTATGATGTGATCCATGAACGCGTCCATGCGCTCACAAGTTGGTTGTTGAGTAACTTGACTCAACTGAAGCACAGTAACGGTGTGTCGCTGGTTCGGGTCTATGGACCAACCTCAATCGAAGGTAGAGGCGGAGCGGTCACAGTTAATTTCTATGATAAAGATGATCAACTAATCAATCACCGTTTGATCGAACAACAAGCCAATGAAGCAAATATCTCCTTGCGAACGGGTTGTTTTTGCAATCCCGGTGCCGGGGAGGTTGCGATGGGAGTCTCGCGTGTGGAACTGGATGTATGCTTTACAAGTCCAGGCCATGAACAGCGTCTTTCCAAGGATGATTTCCGTACCTGCTTCGATGGTAAATCCATGGGCGCAGTGCGTATTTCCGTGGGGATGGTTACGAATTTCAAGGATGTGCAGGGATTTTTGGCTTTTGCGAAGGGATTTTTGACCTAAAAAGCGGATTCCAATGAGATTCTGATGTAGATTCCTTGACTTCCCTTTTATTCTGCGTATAATTGTTGTGTTGGATGTAAAAAAACGAGTACCCATCGCAAGCGCTTTAGAGAAAACTCTTAAGCGTTTGCTTTTGTTTGCCACTAGCATATGCCAACTCCATGCTATACAGGGATTTACTCGTAGTGAATATTTTTTGTAAGGAGAGGATCCAGTGGAAACCAAGGGACTGACCGCACTCCGTATCAGTTTGGCATCACCTCAGACCATCATGTCCTGGTCATATGGGGAAGTGCTCAAACCGGAAACCATCAATTACCGCCGCCTGCGACCTGAAAAGGATGGCTTGTTTTGTGAAGCCATTTTTGGACCTCAGCGTGACTGGCAATGCTATTGTGGTAAATACAAGAACCCCCGTTATAAAGGCATCATCTGTGATAAATGCGGCGTGGAAGTAACGCGCGCCGCGGTGCGACGTGAACGCATGGGACACATCAACCTTGCGACACCGGTTGCACATATCTGGTATACGCGCCGCATCCCATCTTATCTGGGGATGTTGCTTGATATCTCGCGCCGTAACCTTGACCGCGTACTTTACTTTGCGCAGTACATCGTCACTTATGTAGATGAGGAAGCCCGCAACAAAGCCCTCAAGCGCATTGAGGATGAAATCTCAGTCTCCGAGCGTGAACAGGCAACAGAGATCAACTCCAAGATCGCCGAGGTCAAGACCAAACGCGATCATACAATCGCAGAGATCAACCAGAAACGTGCCAGCCTTGAACAGGATTATGACGAAGTTATTGCTGAAAAGCTTGACCCTGTTATTAAAGAGGGTCAGAAACTTGAGAAGCTTCTTCAGGGTCAAATGGGCGAACCTGCCAAGAAGGCGGTGGTCTTTGAATTGACCGGTGAGAAGATCCTCGATGCCAATGATAAGGTTACTGCCAAACACCTGACCCAGGTTCAGAAGATCGTTCAAAAGAATCTTGAAACTGTTGAAAATGAATTAAAGGATCAGCGTGCCAAGGAACTTGAAGATCTCAAGATGGAGGCAGGCCGGGTCAAAGCTGATGCGGATATGAAAATGGAAAGCCTCCGCTCCCAGTTGGAGAGTCAGGCGACTGTTTCATCCAATAATACATCCCGCCAACGCGATGAACTTCTGGAATTGCGTCCCTTCACTTTTATCAGCGAAATCCGTTACCGTGAACTCAAGCAACGCTGGGGGCAGGTCTTCCGTGCGGATATGGGCGCTGAAGCATTTTATGATGTTCTCGAACGTCTTGATCTTGATAAACTCTCTGAGGAACTCTGGCACGAAGTTAAGACCACCAAGTCCAAGCAGAAGCGCAAGAAAGCCACGACGCGTCTGAAAGTTGTAGAAGCTTTCCGCCGCTCTGGCAATCGTCCTGAATGGATGATCCTTACCATTCTGCCTGTTATTCCTCCCGACCTGCGCCCGATGGTGCAATTGGATGGCGGACGTTTTGCAACCTCCGACCTCAATGACTTGTATCGCCGTGTGATCAATCGCAATAACCGTTTGAAGAGATTGCTCGAACTCGGCGCGCCGGATGTCATCATCCGCAACGAGAAGCGCATGTTGCAGGAAGCTGTTGACAGCCTCATTGATAATTCACAGCGCGGCAAGGCACTTTCACGCCGCGGACGCCGCGAACTCAAATCCTTGAGTGATATGCTCAAAGGCAAGAAGGGCCGCTTCCGTCGCAACCTGCTCGGTAAGCGCGTGGATTACTCCGGACGTTCCGTGATCGTGGTGGGTCCGCAACTGAAATTGAATCAATGCGGTCTGCCGAAGAGCATGGCGCTTGAGCTATATCGTCCATTCGTGATCGCCCGCCTGGTACAAAGCAACTACGCGGCAAACGTGAAAGGTGCACGTCGTTTGATCGAGCGCAACCGTCCTGAAGTATGGGAAGCGCTGGAAGGCGTGATCGGTGAACGACCGGTCTTATTGAATCGTGCGCCTACTTTGCATCGTTTGGGTATCCAGGCATTTGAACCGATTCTTATTGAAGGTTCTGCCATTCAATTACACCCGTTGGTAACCACTGCGTTCAATGCCGACTTCGACGGTGACCAGATGGCTGTACATGTTCCGCTTTCGCAAAAGGCTGTGAAGGAAGCGCGTGATCTTATGCTCGCTTCAAAGAACCTGCTCAAGCCTGCTGACGGCGAACCGATCATTTCCCCATCCAAGGATATGGTGTTGGGTGTGTATTACCTGACAATGGCACAGAAAGCCAATCACAAAGGTGATGGACGTGTCTTCTCCGACTTTGATGAAGTGGAAATGGCTTATGCATTGGATCAGGTGGAAGTCCACTCTGAGATCAAAATGCGCGCAATGACCTGGTACAACGAAAAAGGTGACCGCCTGCCCCAAGCGGAAACACGCATCATCGAAACGACAGTTGGCCGCGCGCTCTTCAACCGTGTCCTTCCGCCAGAGGTCCAGTTTGTGAATGAAAAACTGGATAAAGGCGGCGTTAAGGATTTGATCGCGGATGTCTACGAAATTTGTGGTCAGGAAAAAACCACCGATGTTGCTGATAAAGTAAAAGCCATCGGCTTTGAATATGCAACGAGGTCCGGTATCACGCTTGCAGTTGCTGATATCTCCATCCCACCGGAACGCAAGGGCATCATAGAAGAAGCTCTCAAAGCCGTGGAATTGGTACAACGCGACTTCCGCCGCGGTCTTTTGACCGAACAGGAAAAGAACGAACGCGAGATCGAGATCTGGCAGGCAACCACGGAACGCGTGGGCGATGCTGTCAAGCGACACATGGACCCTGATGGCAATCTCTCCACCATGGCATCCTCCGGCGCGACCAAGGGTGGTTTCTCAACCATTTCGCAGTTGGCTGGTATGCGTGGACTCATGGCTGACCCCTCCGGGCGCATCATCCCGATGCCGATCCGTTCCAACTTCCGTGAAGGTCTCACCGCGCAGGAATACTTCATCTCCACGCACGGCGCTCGTAAAGGTCTTGCGGATACTGCTCTGCGTACAGCGGATGCAGGTTACCTCACCCGCCGTCTTGTGGATATTGCGCAGGACATCATTATCAACGAACATGATTGCGGTACGCATGATGGCGTTTACATTCGCAGGCGCGATGATGTTGCCGGTCAGGCCATGAGCAGTCGTTTGTATAGCCGCCTGCTGGCTGAGAATGTGATCGACCCGAAAACCGGTGAAGTGATCGCTGAATACAACGATGTGATCAAACAGGATCTGGCACGCAAGATCGCAGCCACAGGTCTTGCAGAAGTTAAAGTTCGTTCACCGCTTACCTGTGAATTGCAACATGGAATTTGCTCCAAATGTTATGGCCTCGACCTCGGACGCGGTAACATGGTGGACCTTGGTTCGGCTGTCGGTATCGTCGCCGCGCAATCCATTGGTGAGCCCGGCACGCAGTTGACCCTGCGTACCTTCCACACCGGCGGTGTCGCTGCAACCAGCGCCGATATTACAACCGGTCTCCCGCGCGTGGAGGAAATCTTCGAAGCTCGCAAAACACCAAAAGGTGAAGCCGTTGTCGCAGAGATCAGCGGCACCCTGCATATCAACCAGTCGGAAAAATATGCCGATATTCGCGAAGTGACCATCGAACACAGCGAACTCGTCAGTGATGAATACAGCCTGCCTGAAGATTGGAAGTTTGCGGTCAAGGATGAGGTGGATGTCAAAGTTGGTGATGTGCTGGCAACTTTGGACGACGCGAAGATCGTCGCCCAGCATGGCGGGCGTGTCCGTGTGGAGAAAAAGGATCGTAAGGTAGTCGTCTCCTATGATCAGAAAGAGACCACCACCTACGATATCCCGAATACTTCCCGCCTGCTCATTAAGAACAATGAAAAAGTGGAGGCAGGCACACCGCTTACCGAGGGTTCACTCAACCCGCATCGTGTGTTGAAGATCCAGGGACGTGAAGCCTGTCAGATGTATTTGATGACCGAAGTGCAAAAGGTCTATCGCTCCCAGGGCCAGAACATTCACGACAAACATTTTGAAGTTATTACCCGCAAAATGTTGAGCAAAATACAAGTGACCCGCCCGGGCGATACAAAATATTTGCCGGGTGATTCGGTTGACCGCCTGCAGATGCGCAAGATCAATGAACAACTTTTGGCGGAAGGCAAGCAACCTGCCAAGTTCTCGGAAGTTTTGCTCGGCGTCACCAAAGCCTCGCTTAGCACCGACTCGTTCCTCTCGGCTTCCTCCTTCCAGCACACCATCAAGGTGTTGGCAGGCGCAGCCATTGGTTCCACCACCGACCCGCTCTTTGGCTTGAAAGAGAACGTAATCATCGGCAAGTTGATCCCCGCCGGTACCGGCTTTGTGCAGGGACGCTTCAATGATATTGGCAACACTGAAGTTGGAGGTCCACCGGTAGTGTGGCCCGAAGTTTCAGATGCCACCGCCACTGCGGCAGATTAATCAATCAAGGGCGACCATTTGCTGGTCGCCCTTTTGATTTTAAATAAGCAGAACATCCCGCAGGTTGGATTGGATCAATACTGTTTTGCGAGTAAGCCTGCGGGACGATCCGTAACATCAGTTAAAATAAATTGCATGCCTCATTCACGCGCGTCCAAAAAACCAGAGGGACAGCCCACACGCGGGAAGACCGCTTCAAATCGCCTCCGCCGTGTCGACAACTTTATCCTGCTATATGAGCCCTCGCTTCTCACGCGGACCGATGACCTGTTCGCCGATTCAATATTCATTGACCTCGGCTACGGCTTTGATGCGCGTACCACGCTCGAAAGCGCGGCGCGTTTCAGGCGCATGAAACCGAATCTGAAAATTCTTGGCGTTGAAATAGACAAGGACAGAGTCGAAGCCGCGTTGCCTTTTGCGGACGATAAAACATTTTTCCGTTTGGGCGGATTCAATTTGCCGATGAAAGAAAACGAGCATGTACATTTGATCCAGGCGTTCAACGTCCTGCGTCAATACGAAGAAAAGGATTTTGCGCCTGCCTATGAAAGACTCGCACAATACGTGCTGCCCGGTGGCTTGATGATCGAAGGGACATCGAATCCCTTTGGGAGTATTTGGTGCGCAAATGTAGCGAGGAAAACTCTGGAGTCCGACAGCTCGCTGTCGAAGATTGGAGACTGGAGATTTGAAGCACTTATTTTTAGTACAAACTTTCGCTTGGGATTTGATGTGGAAGAATTTCAAACGATCTTGCCGAAGAATCTGATTCATCATGTTATCAAAGGCGAGCCGATTTATGATTTCTTTGAAGCGTGGAAACGATCCGCAAAAGAAACAGCTTCCATGAAAGCGTATGGGGCGAAGCAATGGTTTGTCGCTTCTGCTGAGTCACTGGCACAGAAGAGGTATAGAATTAATTTGCATAGGAAGTTTTTATCGAAGGGATACATGATATGGGAAAATGATTAATCTTCTTTCATCTTTCTTCTTTCATCCAAGAGTATAATTACCCTGTTGTCGTAACCTACCAACGGAGGAACCATGGCATTCAAACTCGTTTATCTTTCACAGCAAGACCCGCAATGGAAGAACGACCTGCTTGGCTTCGGTGACCCTGGCGATACGCTTGGCATGTACGGTTGCGCGCTGACCAGTGTCGCCATGCTCGTCAGCGGGCATGGTTACAGCGAGACACCTAAAACGCTTAATGAGAAACTCAAGGGCGCAAATGGATTTGTCAGTTCGGCTATTCGTTGGGATGTGGTCAACAAGGTCCATCCGCAAATTACGTTAAGGGAACAGGTCAGTTGCGAGAACACGGATGCGCCGCTCGCAAAGATCAACGCGGCGCTCGATGCGGGTCAGCCTGTGGTGGTACGGGTGGACAGTTCACCTGCGCCCGGTTTGCAATGGCATTACGTTTTGGTCTATGCGCGCAAAGGCAACGACTACCTGATCCTCGATCCCTATCCCTATCAGCCCGGCACCGCCAAAGAGGATTTGTTGATGGCGCGCTACAGCCGCGGCAATCCTCTTGAGCGTTCGATCCAGCAGATACTTTTCTATCATTGCTCCACTCAGGCTCAGCCGACGCCTGGTCCAAATCCATTGCCAGAGACCGGACTGCGCGCCCGTGTCCGAGCCGATGTAACACTGGGTCTCAACATCCGTTCCAGCACGGATACATCGAGTCTGGCGAACCTGGTGGTGAATGTGCCAGCCGGAACAGAACTTACATTTACTGAATCCGATGCTGAATCAAAGATCGGAGTGAACGGTCAGTGGGTGCGCGTGCGGACAGCGCAGGGACAGGAAGGTTTTGCTGCGGCATGGTATCTCGAAAAAGTTGGCGGTGTCACACCTGTTCCAGTTGATCCAACCATCCCTTCAACGCCCGACATTAAGCGCTCGCGGCCATCCATTGGTGCCGGGCTGGATAATGTTCCAATGGAGGCGCCCGCCGACAAACGCATCAATGACAACAGCCTGCTGGCGCGCATCTGGAATAAATATGGCGGACTTCTGGCTCAGATTGCTGATAAGATGGGTTTTGATCCTGCCATCGCTGTGGCGATCCTCGCACAAGAGTCAGGCGGTCAGCCTTATGGAGCCGATGGACGTTTGATCATCCGCTTTGAGAATCATCTCTTTTACGAATATTGGGGTAAAGGGAATGCCTCCGTTTACAACAATCATTTTCAAAGCGGTTCGCCAACCTGGACGGGACATAAGTGGCGTCCGAAAGCGGATGCCGCCTGGCGGGATTGCCACACAAGCCAAAGCGTGGAGTGGGAAGTATTGACATTCGCAAGTACGCTTAATGACAGCGCAGCGAAAAAATCCATCAGCATGGGGCTTCCACAGGTGCTCGGCTCGAACTTTGGCATTTTGGGTTTTGTGTCGGTGCAGGATATGTTCAATGCGTTTGTCGCAAGTGAACGCAACCAGGTTGTCGCTTTCTTCGACTTTCTACAAGGCAATGGCACAACCGCTACGAACGCCTTGAAGACGCGCGACTTTCGGACAATTGCATCCATTTATAACGGCGCTGGAAATGCGGATTCATATGGCAGGTTGATCGAGGGCCATTACAAGGCTTTCCTTGCATTACAGGGTAGTAAACTGCCGGTTCCTCCCATTCCGCCCATGCCTGTTCCGGTTGGCGAGCATGTCCGTGTTCGAGCCGATGTAACACTGGGTCTCAACATCCGTTCCAGCACGGATACATCGAGTCTCGCGAACCTGGTGGTCAATGTGCCTGCGGGAACAGAACTTACATTAACTGAATCCAATGGTGAATCAAAGATCGGTGTGAACGGTCAGTGGGTGCGCGTGCGGACAGCGCAGGGACAGGAAGGTTTTGCCGCGGCATGGTACCTCGAAAAAGTTGACGGTGTCACACCTATTCCAGTTGATCCAACCATTCCTCCTGTGCCGACTCCGGTTGACCCACCCATCCCTCCCGCACCTGTTCCACCGCCTGAGCCTGTAAAAGTCCAGGTGGTGGTGAAGGCAAATGGGACGAAAGTATATAGCACCGCCTCCACATCTGCTTCGGTCGTGAAAACAGAAAACGCAAACGCGCGTCTTACGGTGGTGGAATCCGCCGAGGGTGCCAAGGCAAAGATCGGTGTAAAAGGTAAATGGCTAAATGTGAAAGCCACCAACGGCAGTCGCGGATTTGTGAATGCCGAGAAGGTAAGATTAAAGTAAAGTTTTTGGTGACTTATACTGATTGTGTGTTACAAAGTGCCATGGTTTGAGTTTCAGTCTGCAATATACTGCGAATGGTTTGGTATATAATGAGACAAATGGCAAAATTCGGAGAACCAATTTGAACCGAGGAGTGACGTATGAATAGTGACTTGAAGATCACAACTGAACAAAGGCAAGCCGCTGTGCCTGTGACGATTTTTTCCGTCCGCGGCTGGCTGGATGGGCAAAGCGAGGAGCAGTTACTCGAAGCCGCGCGCAGTGCATACGAGGGCGGTGCAAAGTATCTTTTGATAAATATGGGCGAACTCGATACGATCACCAGCGCCGGCATTCGTGCAGTTCAAAAACTGTATCAGATGTATACGCCCAAGGAGGACCGTTTCAAAATTGCCCATTTGAAGTTATGCAACGCGCCTCCGCAAATTTACAATGTGCTTGGCATTACCGGCTTTCTGCAAAACATTCCAATGTATGAAAACCTGGAGGATGCGCTTGAATCGTTCGGGAAGGAATGACCTAGTCATAACGCTTCACATGAACAGGCTCTTTGAACAACGAAGAGCCTGTTCGTTTATCACAAGTGAGGATGGTTGGAAACGCATTGTACAGGACGTGCAGGAATGCAACAGTTTGAGAAAGGTGGTAAAAATCAGGCTCAATTTGTTTTCGGGTAGCGTTGGACTAAACAAATGGTCTGAGCTTGATAAACCTGCAAACCACCCTATGGAAAGTGTGCATTAAAATAAATCACATTCTATTTATCAATGGAATGAATTCATTATCATGAGTTTTCAGTTTCATCCCTACGCAGTGGTGTTGGTTATTTCTGCGCTTACAGCCCTCACTACATCCATTATTGTTTTACGGCGTGACGTACCCGGCTCCCTGGCGCTGGGTGGTGTGCTATTAAACTCATTTATATGGAGTGGCGCCTACGCCATGACCTGGTCGCTGGTCGGGTTGAACGAAAAAATATTCTGGTTGAAGATCATGTATATTGGGGTGGTTACTGTTCCCACATTGTTTCTGGCTTTCACATTAAGAATCACCCATCATGAGGACTGGCTGACACTCCGCAACTTGATTTTGCTGAGCGTTGAGCCGCTGACTGCGCTTTTGCTTGTCTGGTTTGGCACCGATCTGTATTTTGACCGGATATACCTTGAACAAAAAAATGGGTTTACAGTTTTACATCTGGTACAAGGAGTTGGGTTTTGGATCAACACCTTTTATTCCTATGCACTCATTTTGCTGGCTTTCTTTATCCTGGGAGCAGGTTTCCTGCGGGCAAACCAGTTCTTTAGAAGGCAATATCTGGTCATAATGCTGGGTGCCATCATTCCATCTGTCGTCAGCATATTCACCCAGATAAGTAACAAGGAACTTGCCGAACTGGATATGGCGCCCATTTCGTTTGGGGTATCAAGCATTCTTTATGTATATGCTGTGTTTCGCCATCAATTCATGGATTTACTCCCGGTCGCGCGCGGACATCTGATTGAAAGCATGAGCGATGGAATTCTGGTATTGGATGACCAGGGGCGTATCGTGGATATTAACCCCGCCATGCAGAGTCTTCTAGAGGATGAATCTGCCGCGCTCATTGGTCAGAATGTCTCTGTGATTTTGAAACATTGGACGCAAAATACCGAGCAATTATTGAATGGCATGGAAACCCGCGTTGAGTTAAAAGTCCCCAAGAAGCCGTCCAGTTATCTGGATTTGCGTATTACCTCATTGTATGACGACAACCAGAAAGTGAACGGTCGTTTAATGGTCTTCCGCGATATTACAGACCGCAAGGAAGTGGAGCAGGATTTGCGCCGTGCCATGGACAGGTTGCAAACCCAATTGATAGAGATCGGGGTGTTGCAAAGCCAGCTTCGCGAGCAAGCCATCCGCGACGCACTGACCCACCTGTTCAACCGCCTCTATCTCGAAGAGACCCTGGAACGTGAACTCGCGCGTGCCACCCGTGAGTCATATCCGTTGTGCGTCATCATGATGGACCTGGATTTCTTTAAGGATATCAACGACACCTATGGCCACGAAGCGGGTGACGTTGTGCTCAAGACTCTGGCAGAGACCGTTACCAAGCAAAGCCGGCATGGTGATTTCGTCTGTCGTTTTGGGGGCGAGGAGTTTGTGCTGGTGATGCCCAACATTGGCATCGAGAAAGCCAGGGAGCGCGCTGAGGAACTGCACCAGATCATCGATGCCTTGAACATTCCCTACGGTCGTTTTATTTTGACCACCACCATTTCCATGGGCATTGCCTGGTACCCGGCGCACGGCAAAACAAAAGAGGCACTTATGCGCGCGGCAGATATGGCAATGTATGTCGCAAAAAATACCGGCCGTAATCGCGTGATCGTCTACGACGAATCGGGGTGGGCAAATAGCAAAGTGAACGCGCCATAGGGGACATGCAATTATTACGAAATTCTGAACAATTGCACCGCTCCACCTCACATTGGAGTATGATTTCAACCCATGAACAACAAAACAATCCTTGTTGTGGAAGATGAAGCCAGCATCGCGGAGGTTGTCAGCCTGTATCTCAAGCGCGCGGGCTACAACGTGCAGATCGCTTCGGATGGAAAAAAGGCGATGACCATTCTTGAACGCCAGATGCCGGACTTCGTGATCCTGGACTTGATGCTCCCCGAAGTGGACGGTCTTTCCCTCACCCGCTGGCTGCGTGACCGTTCCGATGTGCCGATCATCATGCTGACAGCGCGCCGCGAGGAGATCGACCGCATCACCGGGCTTGAAATGGGCGCGGACGATTACGTGGTCAAGCCATTCAGTCCACAGGAGTTGGTGAGTCGTGTTCGGGCTGTGATGCGGCGTCTCGGACGGGAGCAGACCGAAGTTGAGAATGAGCGCAGTTTGTCATTCAAAAATTTATCCATCGACCCGCGCAGTCGCGTGGTCACAGTCAAAGAATCCCCTATTGAATTAACTGCCAAAGAGTTCGACATGTTGTATCTGCTGGCGCGGCATCCCAAACAGGTTTTCACGCGCGAACAATTATTGGAACGCGTATGGGGCGGCGCACAATACATCGACCCCGGCACCGTGACCGTGCATGTTAGAAGATTGCGTGAAAAAATAGAAGTTGATGCATCCAAGCCCATGCGCTTGTTAACTGTGTGGGGCGTTGGTTATAAATTCGAACCCTGATAGTGTGTAGGGGCGGGGTCTCCCCGCCCTTGTGTAATTCTCCAACCAGGCTGGGGCGAGAGAACCTCGCCCCTACAAAAACATTTGGCTCATGTGTAGGCTGAGTGCAAAGCCACGAGCGCAGCAATGAAAGTTGGAGAAATCCGTTTGAGGTTTCTGCGAAATTCAGCCATAGCCACGTAACTACTCAGATAATCTTTGTGGACG
>Ga0137338_1000065_pt1 | contig 17051 bp, 15 predicted proteins | sample EasRivERMLT366_2_FD_104770 | JGI IMG/M metagenome (GOLD analysis project Ga0137338, IMG submission 104770) | Soil microbial communities from meander-bound floodplain in the East River, Colorado, USA - East River MetaG ERMLT366_2 | ecosystem: Environmental > Terrestrial > Soil > Floodplain ...
AGCCGCAAAGCGGCGAAGAATCTCAGACATGGCGAGCGAGACTCTTCGCTACGCTCAGAGTGACATGATTTCTACTTATATTTCCTGCTCTCCAAATAATTTGCCACTGCCGCCCAAAGCAAAGCCAGCCCGATCACCAAATAGACGACCGCCTGCATTCCCAGCCACTTGAGTTGGGAAATGCCAAATGCCGTGAACAATAGTCCAACGCTTCCGTAGAAGATGGTGTTCCGCACATAATCTGATCCGACACGTTTGGATTGCACAATATTCTTCTGCATAAGTAATTCCATGGACCGGACTTGTTCTTCATGCAGGTTCTGGCACGCTAACGAATCTCCGGCGTGCGTGGCGCAATCAACGCAAAGTCCGCGCTGGCAGTATTTGCACAATCCAATGGCAGATTTATCGGGATGATAATAACAATTCACATCTTTCCTCTTTCTTCTTTCCTATGCTTTTTCTAGCGGATGTCGCAACACCGTCTTGAGTTTCGCGGGGTCTGCTTTGCGCGGATCGCCGAGATAGATCTCGTGGTGTTTACCATTAGGACCTACATTGTCACGGTAGCCATTCTCCGACGCAAAGGCGCGCATCCTTTCAACTGTGGCAGGTTCGGTGGCGTACGGTCCGATGTGCATCACTTGTACGCACAGACCCTCTTCAAAGTTTGCGAGCCGCAATTTAGAGATGGCCGGGCTCTCTCCCTTTTTCTTTTTGACCTCTGCCAAACCTTCTGCAAAAACTTCCTTGGTGACGATATCAGGTTGCAGGATCATCAGCGTGTAAAACCAATTATCCTTGACGGTGATATCGAACATCCCATCTTCCACCCACCAGAGTCCTTCGAGTGCCATCACGGGATATTCGACAGCGTTGGTCTTGCGTTTTTTGAGCATGAATTTGAGTGTGTATGAAACACTGTACAAGGCTTGAGTTGCTTCTTGAAAGGCTGGTGAATTCCCCGGCTCTTTGCCTTTTTCAATCGTGCCATCGATCATCGCAAATTGCAGGCTTGGCACTTTCACGATTTCAACCTTCTTGGCTGAAGGTTGATACAAATATTTCAGTTCTTTTTTGAGGTCAATTGTTTTCATCGGATACTCCTTCATTAACTTCAGTATGAGAATAATCCAATCACAATGCAAGTGAGAAATGTCATGAAGGGTCACCTTTATGAATAACATCTTTTCCATACTTCTCTTGCAACGTGTCCACCGCCTCTTGTAATTTGCGTGACTTCTCGTTGTCCACATCCCATAGACCCAACTGTCGTATCGGCGCGCCGAGTCCGCTGATGCCTACGCCGATCAAACGCACAGCTTGATTCGGCTTGCGGACTATTTTCAATAACTCCAACACTGCATCAGCAATTTCATTTTCCTGATCGGTTGGGTTGTTCAAGGTCGTTTGCCGAGTCAGCGTTGTGAAATCGGGCCAGCGAATTTTCAGCTTGATCGTTTTGCCTGCCAGATTATTTTTGCGCAATTGCTTCGCCACCTCTGCCGACATTTCCTGCAGTGTTTTTTGCAACAACTTGTCATCACGTACATCGCGCGAAAAAGTATTTTCCTGGCTGATGGATTTTGTCTCGCGCTCGGTTTCGATGGGGCGATCATCGATGCCCCTGGCATGGCGCGACAACTCACGTCCGTTCTCACCGAACAAGCGCAGCAGTTCACCTTCGGGCCATTTCGCAAGTTCGCCAATCGTATAGATTCCCAACTCGGTCAAGCGTGCGGATGTTTTCGGACCGACGCCCCATAACATCTCAGCCGGCAACGGATTCAAAAACGCCGCCTCCTCTCCGAAGCCGACAACTGTCACAGCATTCGGAGGCTCCACCAAACCTTGAGCTTTGATCCGTTTCAACGCGAGCGCTTTCCCGACCTCGGTGGCGAGCTTTGCCACAAGTTTGTTCGACGCGATCCCAATCGAGCAGGGGAGCTGTAACTCGTCAAGGATGCGGGCTTGAAGTCCGCGTGCGAGGCGTTCAGGTTCATCCTGAATATCCGATATATCGAGGAAGGCTTCATCAATGGAGATCTGCTCCACCAGGCCAGTCTGAGTGTGGAGAATATCCATCACCTGCCTGGAGACATCGCTGTAGATGTGATGATGCCCGGGGACAATGATCAACCCCGGGCTGAGTCGGAGCGCTTTGCTCATCGGCATGGCGCTGCGTACTCCCAGCTTCCGTGCGGCATAGGAGCAGGATGCCACAACCCCGCGTTCATCCGGTTTGCCGCCCACGGCAAAAGCCTTGCCGCGCAGGGCGGGATTGCGCGTTTCCTCCACAGCGCAGAAGAAGGCATCCAGGTCGAGGTGCAGAATTGTGCGTGGCATCTCGGGAATTATATAAGATTTCTGCTTTCCTGCATCTGTTGGAAATTGTCGCTTGATTTGCAATGTTTAACTTTTCTGCTCCATGTATGATTAACATATATATTTATCCTGGAGGTCTATATGAACCAAAAAACAAAAATCGCATCCTTTCTCTTGATGCTTTTGTTGCTAATGCTCATTGGGCCGACTGAGGGAACCAGTGTCGCCCATGTTTCTGCAGGTGGCTATTGTGATTGGGTGCAATTTGTCGCCGACGTGACCCTCCCGGACGGAATCCCTGTGGATCCTGGTATTGCTTTAGTTAAAACTTGGCGCTTGAAGAATATCGGCACCTGCACGTGGACGAAGTCCTATAAACTGGTGTTTGTTGGGGGCGAGCAGATGGGAGGTGTTTCAGCCTTAAATCTGCCGAAGGATGTGGCTCCCGGGCAAACCATTGATCTAACCATTGGCTTGACTGCTCCAGTGATACCGGGTTTGTATAACGGATATTGGCAACTGCAAAATCCCGCGGGTGGATTATTTGGTATTGGTCCTGCTGCAGGCAAGCCTATCTTCATTGAGATTGAGGTGGTGAGTAAGGCGCTTCCGGTTTTCGATTTTGTGGCCAATGCACCACACGCCATTTGGGGGACCGAGGCGACAGGTGTACGACCTTTCCCGGGTGTATATGGTGACCCGAACGGCTTTGCGCTGGTTGTAGGTCATCCCATCCTTGAAAATGGGCTCCAATCCACGGCACCGGGTATCATGATAGCTCCGCCAGCTGAATATAATGAGCATATCTACGGAATATTCCCAGCTTATGAGATTAAGCCGGGGGATCGCTTCCAGGCTTTGATCGGTTGTGAATATGGCTCGAAGGATTGCGAAGTCACATTTGTTCTTCAATATCAACAACCGGAGGGTGGTGGTGGCCGTACGTTTTGGAAAAAAATTAAAAGCTATAAAAATTCCTTTACCAGAGTGAATCTCAATCTTAACCCATTGGCTGGGCAGAAAGTATCATTCGTCCTTCTGATTCGCTCCAATGGATTCACCACCGGCGACCATGCCATATGGGCGAACCCGGTGATCGTTAATTCGCTTACCCCCGGACCGGCGATTCCGACAATAACATCCCTCCCCCCAGTCACGGCTATTCCAACGATCAGCACCGTGGCGCCCACTACGGGTTGTGACCGGGCCCATTTTGTCTCTGATGTTACCGTTCCGGATGGAACTGTCTTTGCTCCCGGAGCAACGTTTACCAAAACATGGAGATTGAAAAATACTGGCAAATGCACATGGACCACTGATTACACTCTGGTCTTCTCCACTGGAGATCAAATGGGTGGGATCTCTTCGATGAATATCCCGTCTTCTGTTGCTCCTAATCAGACGATTGACCTTTCGGTGAATCTCACCGCTCCCACCAGCAATGGAAATTACCGCGGTTACTGGTTGCTTAAGAATGCCGCTGGCCGTGTATTTGGAATTGGAGTAGCTGGCAATAAACCGTTCTGGCTTGCCATCGGCGTTTCGGGTACACTTCCGCCCACAAGTGGAAACGGCTATGATTTTGTTGCTCACGCTTGTGAAGCACAGTGGACAAGTGGGGCAGGCGTATTGTCCTGCCCGGATATCAGTCCCTCCAATGGTACGATACAGATTGTAAATAATCCGCGCCTTGAAAACAACACGGTTGATTCACGCCCAGCGTTGCTGACCATTCCAGAGAATGTGTATAACGGATATATTCAGGGTCTCTTCCCGCCTTTTACAGTTCAAAGCGGTGATCACTTCAAATCCATAGTGAATTGTGAGTACCTTCAAAGAGACTGCTACGCTGTCTTCCGCCTGGATTATCAGATTGATAATGGACCCATCCAAAATCTCTGGGCATTCGGCGAACGGTATGAAGGCTTGTTTTATCAGGCGGATATTGACTTGAGTCTGCTGGCAGGAAAAAATGTCAAATTCGCTTTGAGAGTTAATGCGAACGGTTCGCCAACAGGCGATCGCGCGGTCTGGGTTGCGCCAGCCATCGTACGTAGCGGGCAGGCCCCATCTGTGCCGACTGCAACTGCGACACCATCTGCTACTAATACTGCTATTACTGCCCCGGTCTCTACGCAAGCTTTTACGCAAGTGCCTGCCGCGACCACTGAGACGCCTACTCCGTCGCCGACCTTGACTGCAACATTGCCGCCAGTTAATGCAGATCAACTGACATACGCAAACCAGAAATACGGATTCCAGTTCACCTATCCCGCAAGTAGTAACATCACTGCATCCCAGGATGGTTTTGTGCACATGAATCTGCCCTTTATTTCCGGGACTAACTTGATTGAGAAATATCTGGAAGTAACGGTCTTTGAGAACGTCTCCCCATGCACCAGCCCGCTAACTAAAGGATATGCACCTGGCTCGATTGTGTCCGAGTTAGTGACAAACCCCAATGGGATTCAATTCACAAAAGAGAGTGGACAGGAAGGCGCAGCCGGACAGATCTATGAATGGGTTGCTTATTCAACTGTCAAGGGAACAGCTTGCATCAGCTTGAACTTTGTGCTGCATTCCGCGAATCCATACAATTATCCCGTGCCTCCACCTGTTTATAACAAGGATTTGGAATCGACCGTGTTCCTTGATATCACCTCGACCTTTAACTGGACAATTCCCTAAAGTGGTGTGCAAATCGTGTAAGTTGTTCTGAGTGATGGGAGGGCAAAGAATTTCCAGTATAGTTTCGCAGACGCATTCCCCGGAATTTGCACACGGGGAGTGCGTTTTGCGGTTCACTGCAAAGCCTGCGCAGTGGACCGCTTGAGGTTGCGGGCACCAAGGTGCCGAAAAGTATATTCAATCGAAATATAGGAGATCTGAGTTGTTGAAAAATGGTTATTAATATGATATTGAACAATTATTGCAGAAACGTTATACTATTCACTATTGGAACAATTGTAATTTTCTGAACGTCGTTATGAATTGAATGAACAAAGAGGAGAATGATTATGAAATCACGCTTGAAAATTACTTCGATCATGTTGTTGTTTGCACTGGTGTTGTCGGTGATGCCCGCACTGGCGTTGCCCACCCAGGCATCTGCCGCGGCCTGTTATCAGGCGCAATTTGTGGCAGATGTGACCGTACCTGACGGCACGAAGTACAATGCCAATACCGCGTTCAAAAAGACCTGGCGGCTGAAAAATATTGGCACCTGTGCATGGAGCACCACGGATGTATCCATGATCTTCGATAGTGGCGCGCAAATGGGTGCACCGGCTTCGGTGCCATTGCCATCTGCGGTTGCCGTTGGCGGCACAGTGGATATCAGTGTGGATATGAAAGCGCCGAATTCCGCCGGCCACTATATCGGTTATTGGAAATTCAAAAGCGCGCAAGGCACCGTCTTTGGCATTGGTGTAACAGCCAATAAAGCCTGGTGGGTCGAGATCAATGTACTGGGCAGCACGACCGGCAGTGTTGTTCTTGATTTTGCTGCAACTGCTGATAAAGCCACCTGGACCAGCGGCGCAGGCGGACTGACCTTCCCTGGTACCGATGGCGATGCCAAAGGTTTTGCCTTGAGGAAGGACAAACCGAAATTTGAAAGTGGTGTTGAAGGCACGCAACCTGCTTTGCTGTTTGCACCTCAGAACATCACCAACGGATTTATTCAGGCACGCTACCCCGCTTTTAAAGTTGATGCTGCTGATAAATTCCAAACGACAGTGGGTTGTGAAGCTGGCGCAACAACCTGTTATGTCGCGTATCGTCTTGACTATGAAGTGGCTGGTGTCGTTAAAACCTTTTGGACCTTCCGTGAACGCTTCGAAGGTTTAACGTACACTGCCAGCATTAATCTGGCTCCCCTGGCTGGTAAGGATGTCTCGTTTATTTTGTTCATCTCTGCCTATGGTTCACCAGCCGGTGACCGCGCCTTGTGGGGTAACCCGGTTATCCTGCGCCCAGGTATTGTGCCGCCTCCGCCTGTAACGGTGACAGGTACACCTCCCACAGCTACACCGAGCAAGACACCCGGACCAATCACAGTCACAGTTCCGCCTTCGACGTGTGACAAGGTTCAATATATCGCGGATGTGACTATTCCGGATGGCACGGTTCTGCAACCCGGCGCACAATTCACAAAGACCTGGCGTTTGAAGAATGTTGGTTCATGTGCGTGGACAAAATCCTATCAATTGGTGTACTTCAGCGGTGAGAAGATGGGTGCGGCTTCATCTGCGGCATTCGTTCAAGATGTTGCCATCGGTGCAACGGTTGATATTTCGATCCCGATGGTTGCACCTTCTGCGGCTGGCTCCTATCGCGGTTATTGGATGTTCAAGAATGCCAGTGGCGCCTTGTTCGGTCTTGGCTCACAAGGCAACAAACCCTGGTGGGTTGATATTAAAGTTTCCGGTCCAACCGTCACCCCTGGTGGACCCACCCTCACACCTTCACCAACGAATACGCCCGGCGGACCCAGTGTTACGCCAGCCGCTGGTGTAGCCTATGACTTTGCCGCGAATGCCTGCAGCGGCACATGGTTCAGTGCCGCGGGTCAACTCACATGCCCGGGCTCCGAAGGTGATGCCAAGGGTTTCGTATTAAAAGTAACGAATCCAAAACTTGAAACAGGCGCAACCGATACGCGCCCGGGTCTTGTCACCTTCCCACAAAATAAGCAGGATGGATATATTCAAGGCTTCTATCCGCCATTCAAAGTTCAAAGTGGTGATCGTTTCCGTTCGACTATTAACTGTGAAGGTGGCGCCACAAATTGTTACGTTGCCTTCCGTCTCGATTATCAGACCGGCACTGATCCCATCCGAACATTCTGGGGACCCTTCCTCGAAAGATACGAAGGCGGAGTCTATAACGTGGATGTTGATCTGACAACATTGGCTGGCAAGGATGTCAAATTTGTTCTGACGGTTCTCTCCGCTGGCTCGGCAACTGGCGACCGCGCCCTGTGGGTGGGTCCACATATCTATCGCGCAAGTGGCACATCTGCCTCAGCCACACCGACCAACACAGTTGTGGCAACAATCTCTGCAACCGCGGGACCCACTGCATATCAGAATGTGAAATACAATTTCAAATTCACATTACCTTCAGGTGCGGCTATCGCAGGCCAGTCTGATACCGTTGGACGAGTCAATCTGCCATTCGCGGCGGGCACCAACTTGAGCGAGAAATATATTCAAGTCAACGTGGTTGAAAACGCAAATCCCTGTGTCAGCCCGGTGATGGATGGAGCTTCCGCTGTTAACGAGAACGTAACCATTAACAACATCCAATTCACCAAGCAAACGGGTCAGGGCATAGCGTTGGGAAATATTTACGACTGGGTCGCGTACTCAACGCTTCGCAACAATGCCTGTATCAGCCTGACATTTATTCTGCATTCCACCAATCCTGCCGCCCAGCCCACGCCTCCGCCGCTGTTTGATAAGAACGCCGAGTCGGCAGTCTTTACGACAGTTATGAATTCCTACAATTTGATTACTCCGTAAGGACGGCCCGCATCTTTCCAAACGAGAGGCCTGGTCCGTGTGACCAGGCCTTTCTCTCCCCTCATCTTTTCGTGCTGAGCGGACGTTCGTTCTACTCATAGTCGAAGCACCTGTTATTTATAACCATGTCCCTCGACCGCCCTACCATCCTCCTTGCTGACGACGACCCCACCATCGCAGACAGTCTCGCGCCCTTTCTTGAGCGCGCTGGCTTCCATGTGTTGGTTGTTTCCGATGGCCTGAGTGCCCTCGAAAAAGCACAGACACATCATCCTGAGTTGATCATCCTCGATGTGCTCATGCCGCGCATGGATGGGCGCGAGACTCTGCGGCGTTTACGCAAAGCCAAAATTTGGACTCCGACCATTTTGTTAACGCAGGTCGGAGAGGCGTCTGAGCGTGCCCTGGCGCTCGAAGAGGGCGCGGATGATTATCTCAACAAACCATTCGACCCACACGAACTCCTGGCACGCATCCGCGCGGTCTTGAGGCGTGCACGGCCTGGTGAACGGTCATTATCAGCAGCATGGCTCCTGACTGCAAAGGATCTATCGCTCGATCGGCGTGCACGACGTGCAACGTTGGCAGGCAAAGTTCTGGAATTAACCCCCAAAGCCTTCGCGGTCCTCGAACATTTGATGACTCATCCCGATGAAGCGATGACGCGTGAACGCCTGCTTGATGTAGTCTGGGGCTGGGAATATCCGGCTGGCACCCGCACCGTGGACACCCGCATGGCCGAACTCCGCCGTGCCTTGAATGACGATCCTGCCGAACCGCGCTTTATTGAAACGATACCAGGGGAAGGCTATCGTTTCATTGCCCCAGTACATGGTGAGGGATAAAATAGAATGATGAAATTTATCCAGAAAAGGTGGCGCAGGATACTATTATTGTCCCTGCCCATTGTAGTGGGCCTGATACTTTCCGGACTTGCGCAACTCTTATTACCGGAGATGTTCCCAATTCTTTCCTCAATTGATTTTGGCTCCGCCGCCTTTATATTTGGCATGACCATCCGCAACCCGGCGGTGGTCGCCTTTGGTTTTGGTTTTATTGCTACTGCCAGCATTCTTCTGATCTATTATTGGGACAGACGCCGCATCGCTCAAACGCAAACACTGTATGCCGATTATTTACAGGAGGCAGGTGATAAGCGCAGAAACTTTCTACGCCGTCTGGATCACGAGATCAAGAATCCTTTAACGGGTTTGCGCGCCGCACTGGTCAATTTGCAGGAGGCAAAGGAAAGCGAAGAACGTGCCCGCGCGGTGACGAATGCCAGCCGCGCGGTGGAACGCCTTACGCGCTTGTTGACCGACTTGCGCAAATTGTCCGATCTGGAAGAACGCGCCATCGAACGCTTCCCTGTTCATGTGCCCGAATTGTTGGAGGATGTTGTAACGGCCGTGCGTATTTTGCCCGCTCATGAAAAGCGCGATGTGAGTGTTTTAATTCCAAAGGTGCCATCACCATTTCCAATGGTCACGGGGGACCGCGATCTCCTGCTCCTGGCTGTGTATAACCTCGTTGAAAACGCGCTCAAGTTCACGTCCGCGGATGATTCGATAGAAGTCCGCGCTTTGGAGGATGGCCGGTCCATCGTCATCGAAGTGGCTGATTCGGGCACGGGCATCCCGTCCGATGATCTTTCAAAAATATTCGAAGAGTTGTACCGCGGCTCCAATGCCCGCGGCACCGAGGGGAGCGGGCTTGGGCTGGCGCTCGTGAATCGGATCGTAACCCTGCATCGCGGCGGAGTGGGCGTGCGTTCAAGCCAAACCGAACCGCGCGGGACTGTGTTTACGGTGCGTTTGCCAAGAAGGTAGGAGGGTCCGTGGCACCAAAACGCGTGGATTTGTGTCATTAATATTCAAGAATGTAAGGATTTGGTCATCGAATTGGGTAGGGTGCAATACACTTGGGGGCATGTTACAAAACTGTAACATCTCTGGGACAGGCTGGTAACAGTGGGGAAGTATAAATAAAGTATGGAACCGATGCTGAACTCTTTCACCTTTGCATTGTTAATCATCATGGTTTTGACCGGTTGCGCTCCGCCATCAGTTAATGTACCGGTTGTACCTGGGACACAATTTATCCAATCCGTTCCAACTGAATCCTTGACTGCGCCTGTCGTCATACATCCAACCCAGTATCCATCTGAAACACCGATCCCAACTTTGGATATAAAGATTGTCACCATACTGGCGCAGCCATCGATGATTGTTGAGACTGTGACGCCACTCATGGCTTCCATAACACCCAATAGCTCAAGCTTGCTGCCCGACCTTGTCGTCCTTTACTCTTATTTGGAGATTGAAGGCAGAACTGAAAATTGTATTTATGGTCCTGGAGGATACGAGGTCAGAGTGGTAGTGAAGAATGTTGGCTCCGCAGTGGCAGGTGGTTTTTTCGTTGAACTAAACAATGTGCGCCAGTTATATGAAGGACAATTGTTGCCCGACCAGATAGCCGTCATCCATTTTTCAGGTGTTCCATCAAATGGCCTGGGACAAATCCATGTGGATGCCACAAACCTGGTTCAGGAACTCAATGAAGACAACAATGTTGGTCAATATATTGCCATCACCCCAACATTACCAGCGATCTGTACACCAACTCCCAGCCCTGTTCCGTAAATTAGGAGATCTTATGAACGAGTCAATTCTTATAAACTCTGCTCAAAATGGCGACCTGGATGCATTCAATGAGCTCGCGCTGAAATATCAGGATATGATGTATCGCATTGCATTGCGGACTCTCAATGATGAACCGTCTGCGGATGATGCCACCCAGAATGCCATGATCCAGGCGTTTCGCAACATCAAGTCATTTCGGGGTGGGTCATTCCGCAGTTGGCTGGCGCGCGTGACGGTGAATGCCAGTTATGATGAGATGCGACGATGGCGACGCCAGCCTTCTGTGTCTTTGGAACAGGTCAATGGTGAAGGGGATGCGATCGAGTCGTTGCCCTGGATGGTGGACTTGTCAGCGGGACCCGAAGAGCAAATCGATTCCGTTGAATTGCGCGACGCCATTCAGCACTGTGTGAAGGCTTTGATCCCCGATTATCGTTTGGTCGTTATTCTGGTGGATGTTGAGGGTATGTCTTATGAAGAAGCCGCCCGGATTGCACGTATCCCAGTGGGGACGGTGAAGAGTCGCCTGGCCCGTGCGCGCATGCAGTTGCGGAAGACTTTGCAGTCACATCAAAATTTGCTGCCCACAGCTTATCGGGTGGAACTGTCTTCTTTTGTGAACGCATAACTTAACATCGGGTTCAAATCAAACGCGTGGAGTTTTATGCTTCACGCGTTTTTGTGTCCATTTCACCTGACGCACTTAGCCACAGAGTCCTCCGAGTTTTTTTCTCTTGTATTCTCTGTGAGCTCAATGGCAGATGCTTTGTCTGCGTAAGGTGACTTATCCATTCAAAATCTTGTATAAAATCTCCATATGCTTCGCGGCGCGCTGGACGGGCATCAAGGGTTGGGCTGTGCCATCCAGACAGTCCAAAAAGTGGGTGGTCAATGCGAGACTGTCATCGGGAGCGTTGCTGGTATCAACAGTGAGCGTTTCCTTGCGAGGGTCACCGTATTTGGTGTAGAAGAATTCCACATCGTTCGAATCCCAACTGGGAAATTGGAAGCGCAAGCCGCCTTTTGTGCCATAGATGCGCGTCTCGTTGGATGTCTCTGCATGGACTCCTGCGCCGCGCTCGTAGTAATAGGTGAGACCCGTGTCAAATTCCAGCCAGGCCGCGCCATGTTGTTCGATATCACTGAATGCCACCAACTTGCTCACGTCGCGCAGATCATTGCGGTTGAAACTTCGCACGGACTTTAACTGTGGCACATCATCCAGCAGCCCCAGATGAAAGGATAGATCATATACGCCCCAGTCAATGAATGGACCACCACCTCCGAGCTTTTTATTCATTGCCCATGCGCCTTTTGGATTCCACTCGATAAAAGTACTGCGTGCAAGATGATTATGGTGGATGTGATAGATCTCGCCAAGTTTGCTGCTGTCAATGATGGATTTGATGAACTGGAACTTGCGCGTCAGCCGCGTATGACGACAGGACGCATCGAGTACGACCAACCCCTTTGTTTGCTCCACGACCGCAACGATCTTTTTTACGCTGTCCACTGATTCTGCCAAAGGCTTCTCGATCAACACATGCTTGCCAGCTTCGAGCGCGGCGGTCAATTGTTCTGCATGCACATACGGTGGCGTGGAAATTACCACTGCATCCACGGCACGGTCAGCCAATATATCGCGATAATCCAATGACCACTTTTCCACGCCAAATTCTTTTGCCGCGGATTTGGTCGTCACCTCGCTGGCATTATTAACCCAAATGATATTCGCGCGTCCATCCTGTTGGAAGCAGCGCATTAGCACCTTGCCGTACATCCCTGCACCGATAATTCCGAGATTATGTTTTTTCATGAGAGGCCTCGTTGAGTTTGTGGATTTGGAGTTATTATATTTCAGATATGCCCGCAACTTGTGCGCGGGATAATTGTTATAAAATTCGGATTCTTCACTTTATCGTTAAAGGAGCATAACCGTGAATAAAACAGATAATTGGGCGAGTGGGGATTTGTATGAGCCTTATGTCGGGCGCTGGAGTCGGCTGGTGGCCAAGGAATTTCTGAAATGGATTGATGTTCCCACGCGGAGTCACTGGCTGGATGTAGGCTGTGGAACGGGCGCATTGAGTCATGCCATACTTGATACTTGTGATCCCCAAACTGTAAAAGGCATTGATCGCTCGGACGATTTTGTGGCGTATGCGCGTAACAAAGTGAATGATCCACGGGCGACGTTTGAAGTTGGCGATGCCCAATCCCTGCCCGTAGATTCAGAGTTGTATGATTCGGCGATCTCCGGATTGGTATTGAACTTTGTGCCACAGCCGGAGAAGATGATTTCTGAAATGATTCGTGCGGTGAAAGAAGAGGGAGTGGTCGCGGTGTATGTTTGGGATTACGCGGACAAAATGCAATTGATGCGTTATTTTTGGGATGCCGCCATTGCACTCGACCCCGCGGTAGCTGATCTTGATGAGTCGCCGCGCTTTCCGGTTTGTAACCCTGATGCTTTGCGTGAACTATTTCAGAAGGCAGGTTTGAACCAGGTGGAAACGCGCGCCATTGACGTGGATACCCATTTCAAAGACTTCGATGATTATTGGAATCCATTTTTGGGTGGGCAGGGACCTGCGCCCGGTTACGCCATGTCTTTGAGCGAAGAGAAACGCACACAACTTCGCGAAAGAATCCGCGCGGGTTTGCCATTTGCTTCAGATGGTTTGATTCCGCTGATGGCAAGAGCCTGGGCGGTGAGGGGAATGAAGGAATGAGTGCGTCGCACCTTACTCGATGGGACTCGTCTTGCCTGTGAATGAATCTTTCGCATCGGACGAATCTCTTCTGTAAGGTGCGACGCACCCTCTTATTTTCCCAACTTCTTCTTGAAGGCCGCATTCAGCGCGGGGACGAACACAAACAGATCGCCGACCACGCCGTAACGGGCTTGTTTGAAGATCGGGGCATCGGCGTCCTTGTTGATGGCAACGACCATCTTGGCACTTCGAATACCCGCAAGATGTTGGATCGCGCCGGAGATACCGCAGGCGATATACAGATCAGGTGCAACGACTTTACCAGTCTGCCCGACTTGATTGGAGTAGGGGATATAACCCGCGTCCACTGCCGCGCGACTTGCGCCGACTGCGCCGCCGAGTGTAGTGGCGAGTTCTGTGATCAACGCGAAGCCTTGTTGTGCTTTCCAAATCTCTGCTTGTTTGTCATCGAGACCAGCAGGTGCTTGCAGGGACGGATTGTTCGAGACGCCGCGACCGCCAGAGACGATGACGCCTGCATCATTGAGACTCACGCCAACTTCAGCAACGCTGTAGCCATCGACGGTTGAGAGTGAATCGGTCTTCGCTTCGACCTTTGTTATCGTCCCGCTTTTGCCTGCCTGCTGTTCGGGTTTCGGGAAGGCGCGTCCGCGAATGGTGATGAATTGCGGACTGCCCGAGCAGGTCACTTTTTCGAAGAGCTTGCCTTCGTAGATCGGACGTGTGACGACAATGCGTTCACCGTTCACTTCAATCGCAGTCGCGTCGGTGATGACGTTGCTGTTCAAATCCAATGCAGACATGGCGGCGAACTCACGGGTACGAGTCGTGGTGGGGAACAGGATCAGGTCCGGGCTAAGAGATGAAGCGAGCGCGGTGAGGGTGGAGGCATACGTCTCAGCGCGATAATCCTTCAGCGCAGAATCGTCTGCGAGCAAAACTTCATCCGCGCCATGTTCAAACGCATTTTTTATTACGTCATCAACATTCGAACCAAAGACCAACGCAATCGCCGAGCCGAAACTTTTTGCAAGACCCAGCGCTTCCCATGCGGCGGGTTGCACATCGCCTTTGAAGTGATCAATGTATACAAAAGTTTTCATAGCACTTTCTCCGCCAGGATTTTTTCAACGAGTGTTTCAGCGATGGCTTCGGGCGAGTCGCCGGTGACGATCTCGATCGCCATTTCGCGCGCGGGCGGGTTCAGCAATTCACTGCGCGTGACGGTTGGTGCCGGCGCGCTCATGCCAAGGTCGCTCAATGCCCACACGGGGATGGTCGCCTTCGACGCTTTACGGATGCCCATGAACGACGGGTAGCGCGGCTCGCCAATACTTTGGACGACGCTGATCACGGCGGGCAAATTGGCTTTGACGGTTTGCCGGCCTTCCTCGGTGACGCGTTCGACTTGCACGCTTCCCGCGTCAACTTTGATCTGCCCGGCCAACCCAAGCATGGGCCACCCGAGGACTCGGGCTGTCTGTGCGGGGGTGAGTCCTGAACCCGTGTCGAGGGTCTGCCGACCGAACACAACCATATCTGCGCCGATCTTTTGGATCGCCGCAGCAAGGACGCGCGCCGCGCCAACCGTATCGAGCCCTTCGGTCAGCGCGGGATCAGAGACTAAAACAGCTTCATCCGCGCCCATGGCGAGGGCGTGCTTGAGCGCCTCCTTCGCGGACTCGGGTCCGATGCACAGCGCGGTGACGGAGCCACTGGTGGCTTCCTTTTGCTGAAGCGCGCCTTCGACGGCGTACTCGTCGAACGGGTTGATGACCAGCGGCGCGTCCCCCCACGAGACCGCCCCGTTATCGGCTTTGACTTTCGCCTCCGAGTCCGGGACTTGTTTGATGCATGCGATGATTTTCAAAGTGTGTCTCCTTAGAATGGAAAATCTTCCATAGAATATTTTATTCTATTAATGATCTCGACCCAATTATCTTGTTTTCTTTCTTTAAACGATTTGATCCATTTATTCAATCGATTGGTTATTGCTTCCTGGACTTTAGGACTGAAATTTGATGAACCCAGTTCAAATAAAGAAACTACTTTGTCCATCCATATTGGCATTACGGATTTTTGTGTAACGAATCTTGTGAGTGGATCCACAAATTTTTGAACGTCTGCTACTTCGATAAAGCCACCGATTCCGGAAAGCGAATCTAAAACAAGGGAACCCATATTCTGATTTAAGCGCCCTAACATATGATGTTTTACTAAATTAGCATCGTCTTTGCTCATATATTGCATGTCAGATGCCTTAATAAAAGCGGTGCCATATCCTTCTATGACTTGATCACTTTCCTCACTTCGTATCCGTGCAAACCAAGCAGCTACCTTTTTCTTCTTTTTTTCATCAACAGCGTCGAAGGCTAAACGGAAACATAAAATCATAGCAGGCTGGACGTGTTCTGATGGTGCGTCTGCATAGTCATCGTATGAGAAATCATTGGTGTAAGCTTCTGGTAAGTATTTAAACATTAATCTTTCAAGTTCAATTGAGTTTGTCTTTTTAATTAATAATGGGAGAATAGCGATTACGTTTGAGTCGTTTCTAATTTTTGAGACAATTTGTTCTGCTGTATATCCATAATTTTCTTTTTTCTGTTTTTCTACTTCGGCTAAAACGATGTTAACTAAAGCCTTTGAAACTTCTGCAGTGTCTTTGTCTACGCTTTCATTTAATCTTAATGCCCTTCCGGGGTGAATTAGATTTCTGTATCCTTTGATTACGCTTGATAAATCCGAAGTTTTTTCTGAAATTATCTTTTTGTCTTTACATAATGTAAGTACTTTACCAAAATCCAATTTTAAAGCATCTTCACGGGCGACAATGTTTTCTGCAATTACGTAATCTATTAAAACGGACTCAACAATACTTCCTGCAATAACGACTGCCGCTTTATGTGCACCAGTTTGAATACATAGATTCATCTCCTTGAAGTCTTTTTCAAGAGATGTTCTAAAATCTTCGTCTGTTATGAAGTCAAAAGAAGCCATTTCACCACCTTTTTAATTTACAGGAATGCCATAATCACCAAAACATCCGCTCCGAGAACTGCCGTTCGGCGGGCTAAAGCCCCGCCTCAGTTCATGAAAGTCGAATAAATTCGACTCGTTGTGCCAGCCCGAAGCGCTTCCATGTGCTGAGCAGACGGCTTTAGCCTCGCTCAGCTGCCCTTGATTATAAACGTCATCACCATAAACAACAGATACATCAATCCGCCTGCGAGTGCAAAGAAACTTGCGCCGCCGTTCAGTTCGGGACCAATCCCACGCAGAAAGAAACTGATCGCCAGCAGAATCCATGTCAACGCGTGACCCCAGCGGATGACGAAATAGCGCAAGCCTGTCGTCACAGTGACGGCTTGGTGGGGCCAGACATGCGTAAAGATGCCTGCGATCCCAAGCGCGAGCGCGGCCCATATGAAGTAGGGGATGTTGAGGAAGCCTTTTATCATTTTGTCTTACCACGAAGGGTCACAAAGGGTCACGAAGGTTTTAAGTCTTTTCCTTTGTGTTCCTTCGTGACACTTTGTGGTTAACTTTACTTAATCATCGTATGGCTGATCAGTTTTCCCGTTCTTAAGCCCAACTCACAGGCGTGACCACCGATGGTGTAGGCAGAGATCGTATCGCCGTCTTCGTTAAGGCGTACGCGTGAATACAACGTGCTTGCATCAGGCTTTTCCGCCTTCCAGACGATCTTTCCATCTTGAGATATGCAATACAAATTTGATTCATAGCGTGGAAAACCGCTGTGACTTTCCAGCACGATTGTGCCAGGTGTGGATTGAATGGTCTTGTCGATGCTGGTGTGTAAA
>Ga0137338_1000068_pt1 | contig 16827 bp, 15 predicted proteins | sample EasRivERMLT366_2_FD_104770 | JGI IMG/M metagenome (GOLD analysis project Ga0137338, IMG submission 104770) | Soil microbial communities from meander-bound floodplain in the East River, Colorado, USA - East River MetaG ERMLT366_2 | ecosystem: Environmental > Terrestrial > Soil > Floodplain ...
CAATTCTTCCATCTCCTCTGCAAACTTCGCGTGGTCGATCAATTGCAGATCGTGGATCTCTTTATACAAGCCACCGCGCTTGAGCAATTCGGCATGCGTGCCGCGTTCCACGATCCTTCCTTTATCCATCACCAGGATCATATCCGCGCGGCGAACGGTGGATAAACGATGTGCGATCACAAAAGTCGTACGTCCTTCCATCAACGCATCCAGCGCGGCTTGTATCAGCTTTTCAGTTTGCGTATCAACGGATGAAGTTGAGTCATCGAGGATCAAGATACGCGGGTTCATCAACAAAGCCCGCGCAATCGCCACACGCTGACGTTGTCCGCCCGAAAGAGTCACACCGCGCTCGCCAACGATCGTATCATAGCCATGCGTAAAGCCTTCGATGAACTCATGTGCCTGCGCGGCTTTGGCGGCGGCAACAATTTCATCCATCGTTGCATTTGGGCGGCCATACGCGATATTCCCTTTGATCGTATCCGAGAACAACAGCGAAGTCTGCAACACGATGCCAATCTGTTTTCTCAGGGAAACCAAATCCATTTCACGCACGTCCACTCCATCCACCAGGACAAATCCTTCAGTGACATCATAAAAGCGCGGGATGAGATTCACAAATGACGTTTTGCCTGAGCCCGTTTGCCCGATCAAGGCGACGATGCGATTCGGCTCGACCCTCAAACTGATTCCGTCCAACGAGGCTGTTTTCTCATCCTTATATTTCAGCCCGACATCGCGAAACTCGACTTCACCGCGCAACGTATCCAGCCTCACAGCATCCGCAACCGATTGAATCGCGGGTTCAACATCCAGAACTTCAAAGACACGTTGCGCGCCTGCCGCGGCTTCACCACCCGCGTTGACGAGTCCAGTCAACTGCTGCGCGGGTTCCGCCAACATCAAAATGTACGCATTGAATGCGACGATCGCGCCGATGGTCAGTGTCCCTTCCATCACCATTTGTCCGCCGAACCACAGGATCAGGATGATGCTGATCGCTGTCAACCAGTTTGTGGTCGGCATGATCTTGGACCACTCATCGATCACTTTGACCCAGGTCCTGAAAACGACCTTATTTGCATCTGTGAAGCGCTTAGTCTCATACTCTTCGCGCGCAAATGCGCGCACAACCTGAACGCCAACAACGTTCTCCTGCAAGCGATTCGAGACTTCACCGACAGCGTTATCCACAGCGAAGAATAGTCCGCCGATCTTTGTCCCGAAGATGGACGTCATCAGGATCAATGGCATCATTGGCAAAAGCGCGATCACAGCCAGCGTGATATTCGCTGAAAGCATAATATAAAGAACCCCCACCGTCAGCAGAACAAATCGCACCAAATCCCCGAGTGACCCACCTGCAAACCGTTCAATGGATCGCACGTCTTCGATACAACGCGAGATGAGCTGTCCACTCTGGACGTGGTCGTGATATGTGAATGGCAGATGCTGGATATGGTCATACATCCGATTACGCAAGTCGTAGCCGACACGGGCGGCGATCCACTCAGAGCCGTAGCGGTTGCCCAGACTCAATATAGCGGAAGCAAGCCCAAGTCCAAGGAGAAGAAGCGCAGATTGGACCAAAGAGCTGGTTTCACCTTGCACAAGTCCTTTATCGATCACCGTCTGAATGATGCGCGGGACGATGAGGTTGAGTCCGGTGAGGGTCAGCAGCATGAATAGCGTCGCCAATATTTGCCAGAAATATGGCTGGAGGAAAATTCGGGTTCGGAGTAAATGTTTCATAGGCGGGCTTTTAGGATACCATAAAAAAATGCCCTAACGGAAGTTTATTTCGTCAGGGCACGTGGCAATATGCTGTTAGCTTATTTCAGCGGCTCGAGGATAAAGTCCGTGATGTCTTGGGTGAGAAAATTATTATATTCTGGATAACCGAAAATATAATCAATACGAACAATCTTTCCATCTGCAATTTGTAACACGACTTCTGGAAGATTGTCTTCGCCAATATATGCAATAGCATAGTCGCCCGCGGGATAATTGGCATCTGAAAATACGGTTGCTGGAACGTGATACACGGCATACAAGCCGATTACATTCAAGCCCGAAAAGTTATCGACCTCATCTTTCCAAAAGTAGCTCCCTTCAGAGCCAAGAAACGGAAGAACTTCCACCATCGTCCCTTCTGCCTCACCCTCACGGCATGGCGGAGGTCCACCAAGCGCATTGACAGTCTTACAGGCAGTCGTTGTATAACCAAACAGGTTAATCAATTCTTGAGACTCGCGGCTGGCAACTGCAGAAAGTACAACGTCAATATCTGCATTGCCTGTCTCTGTAGCCAGTGGATAAAATTTTTGGCTGTTCGAAACTGACGCTTGCGTTGGAGACACCTCTTCAGTTGCAACTTCCTGAACAGGGGTGGCCGTCGAAGAACATGCTGACAAAATGACAACGAACACTGCCAACACTACAGACACATATGTTTTCAAGCTCGACTCCGTTATTTTGATAAATGTCCTTGGTAGCGCTGACCCATCAACACCTCACTGAACCATCTTTTATAAATGGCAGGTCGCCCTTGGCGTGGAAATTACACAATATCAGGGCGACCGCCATTGAGGGTTATGTACGTTGATGATATGGATGGGTTGCCCCTACGATTCGGACAACAAGGTGGATAACGCGCGACAAAGCTTGTCAATGTCGCGCTTGGTGTTATATCCCTGAACGGAGATTCTGATCAGTTTGTTCCCATTCCATTCGACCAATGGGATTTCGATTCGATATTCATCGTAAAGCCTTGTTTTGAGAATGGCGAGGTCGGTACCCTTTGGGAGGGGCGCGGCGGCCATTTGGGCGAACCAGTTATCAGTCTGGGAGTGAAGCGGTGCAAGGCTTGTTAATTCACAGATCCGGGCCTGGGCTTTGCACACAAGTTGATGGCAGGACGCGCGTACATCGTCCCAGTGATTTTCAGCTTGAAATTGAATCGCGGCGGGGACAGCCAAGAACGCCGCGATGTCACGTGTGCCCCACCATTCGTTGTAATCAATGAACGTGGAGCCGCTCGGCTCTTCAGCCTCATAGCCCCACGAAACCACGAACGGCTTGAGCAGGTGTTGAACTTCGGGACGCGCATACAAAAAGCCCGCGCCCTTTGGCGCGCACAACCACTTGTGAAGATTACCGCCGTAAAAATCTGCGCCCAGCGAATCGAGATGCAACGAAATTTGACCCGCGACATGCGCGCCATCAATGACCGTGATAATTCCTCCTTCACGAGCGCGCCGAATGATCTCTTTGACAGGGAATATGATCGCCGTCGGAGAAGTGATGTGGCTTAGACAGATCACCCGCGTGCGCGGTGTAACGCCCTGCCAAAAATCTTCGATAAACTTTTCTTCAGTGGTGAGTGGCGTTGTGATCGGTTGGTTGACGTGCGTGAAACCACGCTCTTTCGATAGGAATCGCCAGGTGCGGTCGATCGCGCCATATTCGTGATCCGTCGTCAGTACTTCATCGCCTGCACCCAATTCCAGCGAACGCGCAACGATGTTGAGTGCGATGGTAACATTTTGGGTATAAACAAGATTGTCGGCATGGGTACCTAAATACTTCCCCAATTCAGCGCGCGCCTCAGCGAGCAAATGAGTAAAACGCCGGCCTAAAAATTCAACCGGCTGATTTTCCAATTCACGTTGCCAGCGTTGGTACTCACAAAAGACCGGCTTTGGTGTTGCACCGAATGAGCCATGATTCAAAAACGTAACCGACAGGTCAAGCAAAAAGTGTTTGCGAAGATTGTTCATCCATCAATCGTAAAGCATAACTCCAAAATTGGGGAGAAGTATTAATCCATCCGATTTAAAACCTCTCGCACAATCTCAGCAACCGATACGGATATGTCAATTGTCAGAGCGTTTGCCGGTTCCTCGAGCGCTTCAAATTGACTCTGAAGCATATGCGGTTTCATAAAATGTTCTTTGCGCGCAATCATGCGCGACCAGATCAATTCATAACTCCCTTTGAGATAAATTATCTTTACATTGTCATTGCCTTCCAGCAATTGCTGACGATATCGTTCCTTGAGCACGGAGCATGCCAACACACCAGGTCGATTTTTTTTCAGGCTGGATGAAATTAAATCATGAAGAGAATCCAGCCACGGGGCGCGGTCTGAATCGGTAAGTGGAATCCCGCGCGCCATTTTGACCACGTTTTCGGGTGGATGAAAATCATCGGCGTCGTAAAAAACCCATCCCAAATGTTCTGCAAGAGATTTGCCTACATCTGTTTTGCCGCTCCCCGAAACGCCCATGACGATAAAGAAACTGGTCTTCATAGTTGAAACTTGTCTTCATCAGGCAAGGATACGAGCCTTCATCCAATCGTTTGAATTGTGAAAATCAGCTACTGCGGTGCCGGGATGCACGAGTTCGTCGAATAGCGGACGATCTGCATCGTTGAGCGTTTTATCCAATATGACAAGCGCATCCTCCAGATGAGCAAGCGTGCGCGGTCCAATGATGGGCGCAGTGATGCCTGGCTGATCTTTTGTCCAAAGCAGGGATAGTTGCGAGGCAGTCAACCCGCGTTCCTGCGCCATCTTGCTCACCGCCACGCCAACGTCAATGCCGCGCTGGGTGATGCGCGCCTGCACCATGCTGTTATCCCAACGCTGGGCACGTGAACCTTCAGGGTAACTACCTGTTTGAGGGTAACGTCCCACCAAAATGCCCATCGCCAACGGCGACCAGGGCAGGATTGCCAGGCCATATTTTTGGCACAATGGGACAAGTTCATTTTCAATACGGCGATCCAGCAGGTTATACGGAGGCTGTTCGCTGATATAACGATTCAGTCCAAGGCGCTCGCTGATGGATAACGCTTCCATCACCAGCCAGGCAGGATGCGTGGAACAACCGATATAACGGACTTTCCCGGCGCGGATTAGATCATCGAAGGCGCGCAAGGTTTCATCCTGTGGATTGGTCGAGGGTGGACGGTGAAGTTGATAGAGGTCAATGTGGTCGGTCTGTAAACGCTGGAGCGAATCTTCGCAGGCTTTGATGATATGGTAACGACTCGTTCCGCCGTCGTTGGGCAGGTCTCCGGTGCGCCCATGGACCTTGGTCGCCAGCACAGTCTGCTCGCGCAAATTCATCTCTTTCAAAAATTTTCCTGTAATACGTTCACTCTCGCCCTTGTTATACACGTTCGCAGTATCAAAAAAGTTGATCCCGCCTTCCACTGCCTTTTGCATGATCGCAAAAGAATCTGCCTCATTGGTTGATCCGCCAAAATTCATTGTTCCCAGACACAACGGTGACACAAGTACTCCAGTACGACCCAACATTCGGTAATCCATGACATATATCCTTTCAATAAAAAAGTTTTGTGGTTTAAAGAGGTTTTCAGTGGAATCACATATAGAATACCATTATTCATCTTAACGTGTAAGCCATCCGCCATCCACGGGAATAATCGCACCGTGTATATAATCGGATGCAGAGGAGGCCAGGAACACGACCGCGCCCTTGAGGTCATCAGGCGTGCCCCACCGTCCCGCCGGGATGCGTTCAAGAATCGCCGGTGAACGATTTGGGTCAGCGCGCAACACTGTGGTGAGATCGGTTGCGATGTAACCCGGTGCGATGGCATTGACATTGATATTGTGTTTCGCCCATTCATTGGCAAGCCCACGCGTCATGCCAGCCAGTCCGCTTTTTGCGGCGGCGTAGGAGATCACATTGACCCCGCCTTGAAACGAAAGCAGCGAGGCAATGTTGATGATCTTGCCGCCGTTTGAAATCATAACCCGCGCCGCGGCTTGCGAAAGAAAGAATGCAGATTTGAGATTGACCTGAATGACATCATCCCAATCTGTTTCAGAAAAATCGATGGCAGGACCGCGTCGAATCGTCCCTGCATTATTCACCAGAATATCCAATCTTCCAAATATATGCACGGCTTCATCCATGATCTTTTGCAGGTCAGCTGCATTCGCCTTTTGCAGATCGCACGACATTGAATGATATTGACGACCCAAAGCACAGACAGCCTCGGATGTTTTCCCGCTGTCGCTTCGGCTCAACCCGATGACATCCGAGCCCGCCTCTGCCAATGCCAGGGCAAAGCCCTGTCCGAGTCCTTTATCCGCACCGGTAACCAGCGCAACTTTTCCGTCAAGTTTGAATAAATCTAAAGTCATAGATACACCTATGTTTTATTACCGCGAAGAACGCTAAGGGACTGTAAATAAATAACTTCCCGCGATGTCGTTGCGAGCCGCCGCTCTTGGTTTTTGGCGGCGAAGCAATCTCCATGTCGTTGAGGGATTGCTTCGGGCGAAGAACAAAGGCGCCCTCGCAACGACATAGTTTCATTTACGAGTGAGGGAACTTATATTTTAACGAACCCTAAGAGCGCAAATCTTCTTGAAAAGTATTATTCATCCATCAATCGTAAAGCATAAATCGAAAATCGTAAACTCGTTTCACAACAAAGTGGGCAACGGGTCACAAAGGAAACAAAATAAAAAACCTTTGTGCACCTTCGTGGTTAAATCTTTATTAATCGCAAATCGAATATAATCCCATCCGTCATGCTCAACAAACTCTTCCAACAAAACGCCATCCCAATAGAATATCGTTCAAATTTTCTGCATTTCTACCTCGACATAGGCTGGTTCGGGGTCCTCAGCGGCTCCACCATCAACTTTCTCAACGTCTATGCCACGCGCCTCGGCGCCACCGGATATCAAATCGGACTCATCGGCGCGATGTCTGCTATCGTGACTCTTTTCCTTGCCATCCCCGCCTCACGTTGGATCGAAAAACAAAAAATAGACCGCGCCATGTTTTGGACCTCCGTCTACTACCGCATTGGTTTCCTCGGGCTTATCTTCCTCCCCTGGCTCTTCAGCGACTCAGGTCAAATCAACGCCATCATCGCCGTCACATTCCTCATGGCGATTCCGCTGACACCGCTCGGCGTCGGCTTCAATGCACTTTTTGCAGAAGCCGTTCCCAACGAATATCGCGCTCACGTTGCTGGCATCCGCAACGTCACCCTCTCGGTGACCTTCATGTTCACATCCCTGCTCAGTGGTTATCTCCTCAATAAAATTACATTTCCTCTTGGATATCAAATCGTCTTCGCCATCGGATTCTTCGGCGCGGCGATGAGCAGTCTTCATCTCTACTTTATAAGACCGATTGGAAAAGAAAAAACGCCGCATCCGACTCAACCGGAACCTGCTTCAACATCTCAAACCGATTCTCCCCGTAAACTTTCCTCCGTCCTCCGCCTCGACATTTGGAAGACTCCCTATCGCAAAATCCTTCTAACCCTCTTCGGATTCCACCTCGCGCAATATCTGGCCCTTCCCATCTTCCCCATCTTCAACGTCCGCGAACTGAACCTCAATGACGACCAACTCGGGATCTCAACCGCACTTTTTTATCTGACAGTCTTTCTCGGCTCCACGCAACTCCGCAATGTCGTACATAGACTTGGCAACAAGCGCACCACAGGTTGGGGTGTTGCAGGGTTGGCATTGTATCCCATCATCGTCGCTTACTCACATAACATTGCCATCTTTTATTTCGCATCCATCATCGGCGGATTCGCCTGGTCATGGGCTGGCGGTGCATACGCCAACTACATGCTCGAGCACATTCCCGCCAATGACCGTCCTCCGCATCTCGCGTGGTACAACATCGCGCTGAATATCGCCGTGCTTATCGGCTCCTTGGGCGGTCCCGCCATCGCTGATCAAATCGGATTATTCAATGCGCTGATCCTATTCGGCATCATGCGCTTCCTCGCAGGGATCGCAATATTGAAGTGGGGATAAGCCTCTGGAATCAGACAGCTCGCTGTCCGCATTGTGGTAACATAAAACCATGACCGATGAAGTTAAAGTTGTAGCCAACAACCGCAAAGCAAGCTTTGAATATTTCCTACTCGAAAAATTTGAGGCGGGACTCGTTCTGCAAGGCAGTGAGATCAAATCGATTCGCGCCGGGCAAATTAGCATTCAAGAATCCTATGTGGATATTGCGAACGGCGAAGAGGCCTGGCTGGTCGAAGCGCACATCGCCCCCTACGTTCAGGCCAACCGCTTCAACCATGACCCGAAACGCAAACGCAAACTTCTCCTGCGTAAAAAGCAAATCCGTGAGCTATGGAACAACATCCGCATCAAAGGCATGACAGTTGTGCCATTACGTGTCTATCTCAAAGATGGGCGCGCCAAAATCGAGATCGCCCTCGCCAAAGGGAAGAAAGCCTACGACAAACGCGCCACCATCGCCAAGCGCGATGAGGCTAGAAGCGCAGAGAGAGAAACGCGTGCAAGATAAAAGTGACTGTCATCATAAAAGACACAGTCACTAAAAGGGAAAACCATGCTCCCCTCCACCATTGGCGGAATCAACAAACTTTCAGAACAAGAAAAACGGGAAATATATTCCTGTTATATTCCACATGAGTTGATCGAAAAATTCGATCTTAGGGAATTGCCAATGAACAAAGACTTATTGCAATTCCGTTTTGCTGAAGGCTCCAGCGATGTGGAGATGATGTTGTACCATCAGGTCAACTTTCCCGATCCTATTTTATATGCCCATCTTGCAGATAACATCAACGGGCAAATACATGTCCTGCTTTATATTTTGAACGACCCAGATTCTCCCCGCTTCAATGTTGACAAAATGCCGGATGGAACTCCCACGCAATTTGGAATTCGCAGAAGGAATATCGAAGCCGAAACCGCAGCAATGAACGAAGGTTGTTCTCCAGGACAAGTGCGCCACGGATTAAGATCATTGCGTCAGGCAATGGTCGCATTTGAAGAATTCATCTCAGGGTTGGGGCATGATATGTATTATGTGGAACCATTGTATTACCACAACGCGGTCATCTTCGAGCGCTATGGGTTCAGCTATCAGATGGGGCGAAGGCACATGAATGAGATTCAGGCCGGGTTTGCGGAGGGAGGCGCTTTACGTCAAAAGCTGGATGAGTCGAATCCGTTTCGATCATCCAAAGCCGCGAACAGCATCCGGTTGAGGTCGTGGGCAATCCACGATGGGATCCTGGGCGAGCCATTCACGAATGTGACGATGTACAAGCGTGTGGGGATCTCCGCAAATATCAACACAACGCCGGGATGCGAGTGGTAGTTTCAATAAATTAATATGTATTGGAGATTGACTTATATGAAGTGGATGTAAAATTTCATCTGAGTGCAAATCGTGAAAAAAAATCTCCGAGTTCTCATAGAACTCGGAGATTTTTTATAAGGTTTTCAGCAATCACTAATACTAAATCACTGACCACGAAATTCTTGTAGATAGGTATCGTATTCCGAACAATATGCTGAACCCGTACCGATACTGCACGATTGGATCTTTGAAACAAGCAGTTCACACGTGGAATCGGATTTCCAACCACGGCTGCAGTTGGCTTCCCAGTACTTAAGGTCTGATACAAAAGAAGCGGCATCGTTAATGGAGACATTATCTGCCGCGCCACCCTGCAATAACAGAGCATTGCGAATGGAGCCATACATACTACCATTGAGGGGACCAAAGGTTACAAGCACCCCGATCAGGGCGATGGAAGCTAACACCAAGCCCTGCCTTTTTTCCTGCTTTTTTGAAGAGAAAGTTGCCATTTCGAAAATCTCCTTTTGTCTTTGACTTTCTCCATCATATTCTCATGGCCTACGGAAGTAAACATGCAATGCTTATTAATCCTTTGCAGTTCGGTTATTTTCGGCTTCCCTAACAAAATGGTAAGCGATTTACTTTATTTCCATTTAATCTTTCGAGGTGACAAGGTCTATTTTGAAACCAATTTCACGAAATATTTGCGGTTTTTAAATAAAACAAAAATGCCGCTTATGCAGCCTAATTGAAAACCTCACACTGAAATAGTAAATCGAGATGCGGCCAGCAGAATTCGAATTTACCACCAAACAGTCGAATGACTTTATCTTTCCGGGTTACGATTCCGGGTAACAGAATAATCGATTCGCTACCACCCATCTACCACTTCTTCAGCAAGGGGCAAACCATGATCTCAAAGTATATTCTCCAGGAGGGTGGACAGAATTATTTTTTAACGGATCCGGGTAACAGATTCACCTCCCCAAAAAAGGAACCTTTCTCCAGGTAGAGTCGTCATTGCTCAGTTCTAAAAAAGCTCGAATGTTTGAAATTGGAGAAAATAATGAAAAACAAAACTTTATCATTCGTTGTGATCACCTTGATAACACTGGTTGGTGTGGGTGCGGTTGTGACCCTGATGTTGGCTCTTGGCATTGGATCCTTCTTTGCGATCGCAAGTTCCTCGGGCGAAAAGCCAACGCCCGTGGTCGAGTACGACCCAGTAACAACCGGCTACCAACTCGTGACGGTAGAGCAAGTTAAGGCAGAAGTGGGCTTCGGATCGCCGATTCCCGTCCAGGTGCTCGTCAGCGGCAATTTGCCTGACTCCTGTGCGCAGATCGAACTGCTGCAACAAGAGCAGGAAGGCTCGAACTTCAAAATCACACTCTCGACTGTGCCGTCCAGCGCTGAAGGGTGTATACAGGACAGTGTGCCGTTCACCATTAACATCCCGTTGAACGTGACCAACATACCCACCGGCGAATACACTGTTGAAGTGAACGGTCACCCTACCTCATTCAAGCTGGAGACCGGCAACACGACATCTTCCCTGCCGACAGCTGATACAGCTATCTCGAAGGCTGACGTTGAAGTAGCAAGCTTGAACGTCGAGATCGGCGTTGGCTCTCCGATCCCGGTGCATGCCATCGTCGGTCTCAACCAGCCAAATTCCTGTGCGCAACTCGGTGAGGTCCGCCTGTATCGCGAAGGGACCACCTTCTACGTGCGCGTGATGGCGGACGTTTTGGAGCGCGCAGATTGCAGAGTAGACAGCATCCCGTTCCGCCTCGATATCCCACTCAATATCGTTAACCTGCCCGAGGGACCATATGATGTGAATGTCAATGGTGTGACCGCCAGTTTCGATCCACGTGCTACACCTGCGCCGGTGGCTGATCTTGAAGACTTCGAAAGCCAATTGCAAGCCGCGCTTACTCAGCGTAACGTCGAGGCAATTCAGGCGCTGATGGACGAAAGATTTATCATGGCTTTCTGGCAATCAGAAAGTGAGTTCATTCCGTCAGAGGAAGCTGTGACGCAACTCGTCGGCAATTACATTGGAGAAGGCAGTCATATCGCTTTCCATGTTTTTCAGGATATTCCCGGCTTCGATCCGCAACGCATGATCGGACCCGATATGGAACTGGCGAAAGCCATCTTCGTAACTGGCTGGGGCTTGGACGCGAAGGGTGAGGCGCTGTTACTCATCGCCCGCCGCCCCGATGGGTCTTTGTACTGGCATAGTGTGTTGATAACACCTCAAGGATTCGCTCCTCCAATCGGACAAACCTGCGCGACGCCGGTGGAGGTAAATGCCGTGAATGGAAAAATGTCCTATAACGGCATCTCATTTGAGATCAATCCGTCGCTCGCCTCCACGCTGGCTGCGCGGGTCTGCCCGGAATTGCAATACCAGGAAAATCAGGGGCCAGGTGAAGCTCACCCGCCATACACACAATTCTTCTTCCCGACTTTCAACCGCCAGAACGTGGACTTCCAGCCGGAGGTGCGCGTGTACGAAGTAACGGGTGACATGCAGAACTATCTCTACCCGCTCAATATGCTCGGTGATTTGCAAACGGTGATCGATCAACGTCCCGAGCCGGTAACATGGTTCGATCATGCGCCCTTGCATGCCCAACAGAAATACCTCAGCTTTGCCAATGGCGCAGGTGTGCGCAGCCTCGTGCAATATATGCAGGACCGCTTCTTCTTTACCAATAATGGCCTGACGTACGAGTTCAACGGACTGACTCAGGATGGTCAATATTTTGTGAGTGTGCGCTTTCCGTTGGGTGCTCCATTTCTCATGGAACTATCGGGTCCCGACCCACTCACGAACATAAATTCTCAAGCCATTGCCATCCCCAATTGGCCCAGTGATTACGAGCAACAAGTCGAGATCATCCAGGCATATAACACTGAAGCGCTGCGCCGTCTCGAACAAATGTCAGATGGCGATGCATTGCCGAATATTGCCCTGCTTGACGCGCTGGTGCGATCCATTCAAGTTAGCCGGCCCTGACAAATCCGACTGATCGATCCGGGTTGTCGCACTCATGCTCATCGTTATCACAAAGCGTCAACCCGGATAAAAGTCAGAATCTTCAACAGTGGAAAATAAATATGAAAACACAAACAGCAATTGCCTCCAAGACGATCAATGCGCCTGCGGAAATAATCTATAACATCATTGCAGATTATCGTAATGGGCATCCGCACATTTTGCCCAGACAATACTTTCTTTCACTGGATGTGGAGGAAGGCGGATTCGGCGCAGGGACCATCGTTAACTTTACAATGCGCCTGCTCGGGCAGACCCAATCCTTTCGCTCGATCATCACCGAACCGCAGCCTGGTCGTCTGTTGGTGGAAACAGATATCAAGTCGCAAATCCTGACCTCCTTTCATGTGGTGCCAATCGGTAATGGCGGTCAAAGCCGGTTAACGATCACTACCGAATTAAAAGGAAAGAACGCCGTGGAAGGCGCGATCGCAAAATTGGTTTTACAGAAAGTCTATCGCGAGGAATTGGAGTTGATTGCAGAGGCGGCAGAAGATTCTGCTGCAATCGCTCGTTCGAATCCTGTGAATAAAACACATCCCATCTCGATGTAGTAACCTGATTTCGGCGAAACGAGTGAACATGACTGACCCAACTCACACCCATCCCCTGAGCCCGGACTGGCAGATTCTCGGCGAACTCGAGCTGCCAGTCGGCTTGAATGCAAATGGCGCCCTCCAAACCTGGCTGACGGAACTTCTCGCTCCACTTGGTCTCCATACAGATTTTCTAAACAAGGTTTTTAGATCTGCACAAGACTCTACTGAGCGCGCTCCGCAACCCAGCACCGAGATGACCCTCGGGCATGTACACCTTTCCATATTCGCGCCGCATCTGTACACATCAAAAGGCAAGACGTGGGGCTTCTTTCGCATCGAGAAGATCGAAAGCGCGACGGCAGATAAAGATTTCCCTGATCATGCGATTGAGTATTATTTATATTTGGAGGGGCAATAAATCATGAACCAGCTAATTCCCGCACTATCGCATCCAAAGTAATGGATTGGGCGCGTAAGCGAGCCGCCTCGATTTGTTCAGGCGTGAGTTCCGTTTCCAATTCACCACACAATTTTTCGGCGCGGCTTTTGGTCTGATAATTACTGGAAGGGTGACCCTGGCTGTACCTCGACAGTTGCAATGCGTGTTCGACTGACCCCGTCTCTGCCTCTACATTTGCAATGCCCACCAACGCATACAAAGCCGCGGGGATATTTTGGCTGTGAAGGGCTACCTGCAAGGCGTGCATAAAGACCTCCCGCACTCCAGGGTCGCCGTTTCTTTCATGAAGGATAAATCCCATATCAGTCAAAGTCCACGCCAGCAGGATCTGGTCGCCATCCTCCTCGGCAAGTTTCACGCTTTCGCGCATGCAAGACTCGGCGCGTTCCAAATTTCCCTGTTTCAACGCCAGCCACCCAAGGTAGTTGAGCGCGTTCCCGGTTCCCCAACCGTCATGAAGCTTTCGCGTGGTTTCGAGGCTTGCCTCCAGCGATTTCTGCGCCTCATCGAGTTTGCCAAGTCGTAACGCCGCGAGACCAAGCCTGCTCAGGTTAATGGCTGTGCCGCGCGGATGATTAATCGACCGCATCACCGCCGCGCTTTCTTTCAAACACTCGTAGGCGGTTTCGTGCCTGCCCTCGGTGAGGCAGACCATGCCCAGGTTACTCAAGGCATAGCCGATACCAAAATCCCTGCCCATCCCTTGATTTAGGGAAACACATTCCTCTGCATAATTCCTCGCCTCCACATAATTTCCTTGCGAATGTTCCAACAGCGAGAGATATAAGACCGCCTCTGCCAGCATGGGACGGGTGCGATGTGAGCCGAGTAGTTTGAGACTCCTCTGGAGCAGCTTGCGCGCCTTCTGCGACTGCCCGAGATGCCAGACCATATGTCCGTGACAGACCATCAACTCCCCCAACAGGATTCTGTCCGGATCGCCTTCGTCATCAACTTTTTCGAATGGCAGCCAGGCATTCACTGCCTGCTCAAAGAGCGCCGCGCCTTGATGCAGCCAATTTCGAATGTCATGAAACACGAAAACACTCTCCAGTGATTGTTGAAGATTCGAGGTCTGGTGATACTTGACCATTCTATTCCAGGCGGAGCGCACATTGTCAATGTCCAAACTGATTCGACTGAGAGTCTCCTGTTGTTGCGGTCCCTGCAACTGGCTTTCCAATTGGTGAAGCCATGCCGCATAGTAGCTGGCATGACGCTCATGCAACAGGATATACTCCTCCGGGTTTTCGAGCGCTTTCAACTCCACATACTGGCGGACGAGTTCATGGAAGTCGTACCAGCCAGTGTGCACACCGGTATGGCGCAACAGGGATTTGTCCACGAGTGCTGATAACTGGGATATGTCCGCACGCGCGACATGTTCGGCTGCTTCACGTGTGAAACCGCCGCTGAACACCGCCAGATGCCGCAGGATGCGTTGTTCCTCTTCAGTGAGCAGATTCCAGGAGTAATCGAAAACGGCACGGATGGAGCGGTGTCGCTGAGGCACATCCCGCGCAGTGGTGGTGAGGAAGTCCAGGCCGCGCTCGATCTCGTGCGCAATTTCCGTGGCTGACATCATCCGCACCCAGGTGGCAGCGAGTTCCAATCCCAGTGGCAAGCCCTCCACGAGGCGACAGATTCGGACAATGGCTTGCGCATCTTCCCAATTAGGAGTGAAGTTTGCCTTCACCTGCCGCGCCCGGCGGATGAATAATGCCGCCGCGCTATTGGATTCCAGGTCCTTCAGTTCGATGTTGGCGGGCACGGGCAGTCCCTGCACTTCAAACGCCCACTCTGCCCGCAGATTCAAGGGTTCGCGCGAGGTGGTCAACAGTTTTACCCGTGATGCAAATGCCAGAAGTTCATCGAGCAACTCGATGCCATTCAGCAAATGCTCAAGGTTATCGAGGACGAGCAGGATATGCTTGTCTCTCAAGTAATTAAATAACTGCGCCTTCAACTCACTGGTACCTGAGAAGGCAAAACCCAGTGCCTCGGCAATGACCGGAATGATGAATTCCGGGGCGCTTGTGCCAGCCAATGAGACAAAACAGGCACCATGCCCAAATGTTTCCTGAAGTTGATAGGCTACTTCAAGCGACAAGCGCGTTTTGCCAACACCGCCGGGACCGGTGATGGTCAAGAGGCGGCAGGCAGGGTCTTGCATCTGCTGGATGATGGCGCGCAGTTCGTTCTCGCGTCCGATGAGGGATGTGAGGGGAAGTGGCAGGCTTGTCCTGAGCAGAGCCGAAAGGTTTGGCTGGAGATGATTGGTAGTAGAAACGGGCTGAGGCGTGGAAAGAGGCGGAAGTGAATCCAGATTCTGAATCCCCTTTTCCTGGCGCGCGACTTTCAAGAACATGTCACGTTGATCAGGCGGGATCTCCAAATGTTGAGCCAGCAATTCGGCGATCTGGCGCGAGGGGCGGCGTTCGTCCGATTCGATCTTGAAGATCGCCGACAGCGAGCAGCCCACTTTGGTTGCCAGTTCTTGTTGCGTGAGGTCAAGACCTTTGCGCCTGTGCCGAACCCAGTTTCCGAATGAAGTTTCCATGATTGCTAATTGTAATGGCAGATATCCAATCCTGAGATCTAAATTGTACGACTTTTTGTACTGGTTCCTGTACAGATTTTTCCAGGCAGATGTGGAACATTGGCCTGGTGAACCTCGTTATCACACAGTTCACAAGACAAAAAATTTCATCATCTCATCAAAGGAGAAAACACCATGTCTGCACTTACCGGCACGCTGTCACACGAAAAAGGTTCCACGCTTGGCTGCTCACTTTCTCACGCGCGGCAGGCTGGTATATCGAGCCGATCAACTACGCCGCGGTGAGAAGTTTGTCTGGGTTTTGCGCTTTACGGCTGTCGTCGTGTGTGAAGCGGACGGCTGGAAGTTTGCACAGATGAACTTCTCCTTCCCGACTGTCTACTTCCCCGATGTGCGATTAATGGAATAACATTCAGAGAAGAAAAAACGATGTTGAACGGAATCAACCCACAGCTTGAAACGAAGCGGCTCATTCTCCGCCCAATGCAGGCAACAGATATTGATGCATTGCATCTCATATTTACCGATCGCAAAGTGATGGCAGCTTTCGATCATGAGCCCTTCACTCGCGAACAAATGGAAGACTGGTTGCAACGCAATCTGACTCATCAAAACGAATTTGGCTATGGTTTGTTCTCGGTCATTCTCAAAGAGACTGGAGCATTGATCGGCGATTGCGGCTTGGAACAAATGGAGGATCAAGGTGCAGCGGAACTTGGCTATGATTTCCGGAGTGATTTTTGGAATCAAGGGTTTGCAACCGAAGCCGCGCTTGCAGTACGTGATTACGCCTTTGATGTTTTGAGGTTGCCGCAGTTGATCAGCCTGATCCGCGTTGGTAATCTTGCTTCGAAGCGTGTCGCTGAAAAAGCAGGGATGAAGCTTGCCGAAGAGTTCACGCGTTACGATGTTCAATATTGGAAATATGCGATAATCAGTAGTTCACGAAAGGGCTTGAACATGGTTAACTTGGTTCCGAGCAAGGAGACCCAGAGCCATGTCCAAACCCACAAGCAAGATTACCCGAACAATTCGTTCCGAGCAAGTCCTAC
>Ga0137338_1000069_pt1 | contig 16314 bp, 20 predicted proteins | sample EasRivERMLT366_2_FD_104770 | JGI IMG/M metagenome (GOLD analysis project Ga0137338, IMG submission 104770) | Soil microbial communities from meander-bound floodplain in the East River, Colorado, USA - East River MetaG ERMLT366_2 | ecosystem: Environmental > Terrestrial > Soil > Floodplain ...
GGACTTGCTCGGAACGAATTGTTCGGGTAATCTTGCTTGTGGGTTTGGACATGGCTCTGGGTCTCCTTGCTCGGAACCAAGTTAACCATGTTCAAGCCCTTTCGTGAACTACTGACAATATATATTCAAGCAAAGAAATGGAAAGAAGGCAGTACAGTGGGTCGACCGGAGATCCAAAAGTTCGTGGGAGCCTTACAAGGTCAAAGGGCAAAAAAAGGAATATTTATTACAACCACAAGATTTACAGATGACGCAAAGAGTTACGCGTCAAATATCGAAATTAAAGTTGTATTGATTGATGGAAAGCGCTTGTCTAACCTCATGATCGATCACAATGTCGGAGTGTCCGAACAAACAACATATGAGATAAAGAGCCTTGACTCTGATTACTTTGGTGAAGTACCAGATCATGATTGAAACTGCCTAACAGAGCGTTCTGAGAAACAACATCTTCAAGAGTCTCTCTGAGGTCATCATCACAAGCATTTTTCTGGCTTCGGGTTTTTTCTGCTCTCAAACAGAGTCCACGCCCACCCCAGCGCCAGTAACGCAAGCCGTTGGGCGCACCTTGCATATCTCCACAGCACTTAAGGCATTATAGTTTTTCCTCCCCCATTCGCATGCCGCCAATTGTGAGGTAACCTAAAAGGACAATTGATTAAATGTAGCAAGGAGCAATAGAATATGCCAACTGAACATAAGCACAATAATGATGTAAGTCAACCTACTCAAGAAGCAGAAACCTCCAACGTGTGGAAAGCCATGTTGTCTATTTGGATAAAATGGACCTTGGCGACGTTTGTCAGTTATACCCTTGTATCTCTTCTGTTAGGGTTTCTGGCTTAACTTCGGTGGATATGCATATATGCTTGCTGTTGCTGTCGTCGGCGGGATTTTGAGCGGGATTGCTCAATGGATGATTTTACCTCGCCTGAAAATGAAAGGTTTGTGGATTCTGGCATCGGCTATAGGTTCGGTCTTAGGCGTGTTCGTTACTCTTGGCTCTATCAACATATTCTATCAATTTCCAGAAAGTGTGCTCGCACTTATGATGGGCGCCACAATGGGAGCAATGATTGGTCTTGGGCAATGGCTGGTTCTACGGCAGTGGGTAAGGGGTGCATATCTTTGGGCTGTGGCAGTAATTATCAATTGGGCCCTCATCTGGATTAATATCGCGGACTGTGCTGGCTCAACAGATTTTTGGGGATGTATACCAATCTGGAGAGTATATGGCGGCTATCTCATAATGAGCGCTGGAACAGGTGCGGCTATCGCATTCTTATTAACCCGCGCTATACATGTTACACGCCTTTAGCCCATTAGCTTATGTTGTGAAAGAGTCGTTCGAATGAGTTTATTTCAAATGGCGGGTCTTGCGTTCGGTGAATGCACCCAACACAGCGTGCACCCGATCCCCGGCAGCGAACGCCGGGACTGGTGTGGTGGGAGTCTGCGCGTTTTCAGGCAGTTTGCGTGGCTTGAAGTTGGTTCCGACAAAGTGACGTTGTCTCGTCCCGCCCACCAGCGGGTAACGCCAGCCGTTGGGCGCAAGAATCATAAAGCAAGGGCTACACACTTTTATCCTATGAGGAAAGAATGCCTAAACAGATAAATAGTAGAATGAATCCTAAGGTTGATTTCTTTTTTAATAAAGCTGAAAAGTGGCAGGAAGAATTTGAGAAATTGAGGATGATCATTCTTGACTGTCAGCTGACCGAAGAATTGAAGTGGGGTGTTCCTTGTTACACGTTTCAGAAAAAAATATAGTTTTAATACATGGATTTAAAGAATACTGTGCAATTCTGTTTGTCAAAGGTGCCTTGTTAAAGGATGTCAAGGGTGTTCTAATTCAACAAACGGAGAATGTGCAGTCGGCGCGCCAGATTCGGTTCACCAATGTTCGGGAAATAGTTAAGCTGGAAACTATCCTGAAAGCCTATATCAAAGAAGCCATTGAAGTGGAAAAATCTGGTTTGAAAGTGGATTTTAAAAAGACTTCGGAATTCAAAATTCCTGTAGAACTTCAAAATAAATTAGATGAAAACCTTGCCTTGAGGGAAGCATTTTATGCGTTGACGCCAAGACGGCAAAGAGCATACATATTTTATTTTTCTCAACCCAAACTATCCAGAACTCGTGAGGCAAGAGTTGAAAAATGTATAGATTTAATTCTCGATGGAATAGGATTAAATGATCAGTAAATTCGATGAGAAAATAAAAACTCACGTGTCAATGTCAAGGCAGCGCCACGCTTCGCGCAAGCAGTTTTCTACGCCTTAGCCTTTTTCCGCCCCAGCGCAGGTAACGCAAACCGTTGGGCGGCACGAAGGCAAGATGAAGATGAAAAGGAGATATCATGGATAATGTAGCTATCGCCAGCAAACTCGGTTCAGCAGATGCACCGCCGGATCAATATTCTCTTGGACAAGCAATCGTTTTGCATCTGCTTCCGGGAGCAATCGCGACTGCAGTGTATGTTCTCACAGTGCCATTCTTTACGAGGCTTGGGTATCCTACTATTATTGCGCTGTATCTGCCGATGATTCTCGCCGCGATTATTGTGGAGCACGGCTATTTATGTTATCAGGGGCAAAAGAAAAATGGCATGGGCTCCCTCAAGAATATTGTCAATTATCGCGACCCTGTTCCCTGGTGGATGTATATTGCATTTCCCCTCCTGGTTCTCATTTGGGGAATTTTGGTGACAGGTCTTGTTTCACCGATAGAGAATCTGCTCTTGAATCAGGTTTTCGCGTGGCTGCCTGATTGGTACACGCTGCGGGACTTGCTCCAAATCAAAACCACATACCCACGTGAAGCAATTCTCGTCACTGCGATCTGCGCGCTCATCTTGAACGGGTTTGTCGGTCCAATCGTTGAAGAACTCTATTTTCGCGGACACCTCTTGCCGCGCCTGACACGTTTTGGACGGTGGGCGCCTCTGCTCAACGTGGCTTTGTTCTCGTTATATCACTGGTGGACGCCGTGGATGTTCTTGTCACGCGTTGTGCTCTTGATGCCGATGGTCTATATCGTGTGGCGGAGGCGAAACATCTATATTGGGATGATCGCGCATTGTTTGCTGAATCTGATTGGCACCGCCGTGCTATTCGCGCAACTGTTAGGATAATCCGGTGAGCAATCCAGGCAGCGCCTTCAAACTCGACTGGGACACGGTATCGAGGGTGCTCCAAGCCATGATGGGTCTGTCTGCATTTAGACCGCCCAACACAGCGCGCACTGGACTCTGGGGATTCCGCGTCACGCTTCGCGCAGGCAGTTTTCTATGCCGCAGCCTTCTTCCGCTCGGACGGGGGAACCCCGTCCGCCCCAGCGCCATGCTCCGCGAACGCACACCGTTAGCCGCTAGTTCCCAAAATATAGATTTTTCATGGCTGGTCCTGCAGTAGGCATAAAATTGAAGAATTTTTTTATTGGTATTTTCCTTTTTCTCCTTAGTGCCTGCTCCCCTTCCCAGAGGAATGTGGAAGCAACACCATCGTCTTCACCCAATTTGCCCGCGCTCACATCAGTATCGACAGCTGTATCATCCACATTGCCTTCAGGCACCAGTACCCCCACCAACACGCCAACTCCTATTCCAACCAGTCGAGGCACCAATATCCCTTCCTGGCCCACACAAACGCCATTGTCATCTATTCAGCCGGGTGAGCCTTTTGTTCTCACCCAATTCGATATGGTTGATGAGAATATTGGCTGGGGTGTTGAAGCCACGAGTCATCGACTGCGAACCATCGATGGCGGATCTACCTGGAAGGATGTCACTCCACCAGAAGTTGGTTTTTTTTCTGCCGAGGGTGACACACACGCCTGGGATGTCATCCAGACTCGCATATCCTGTGACCAGATTGGTTGTTCAGGAGGTTGGGCACCGGGTCTTGTAACATGGCACACCTCAGATGGTGGTCAAACATGGCAACGGGGAGCGTTTTTTAATGGCGGAGTGCCTGAATTTCGACCGATCGTCATGCAGTTTGTCAGCGATACAACAGGCTGGTTCCTGTTTGTGGATCAGGTGGGGATGAGCGGTTTCACTTTTGAGAGCCTCGTTCAAACCCTTGATGGTGGAGATTCCTGGAGGTTGATCCAACCTTTGTCAAACGGATGTCTCTCGCGAGGCATGATATTTATGAATGAACAAGATGGATGGATTGGTGATGATTGCAGCGGGTTATCGAATGTCATAACAGGTACGCTTTGGGAAGATTTTCTTAAGGGAAAAGAAGTGCCTTTGCTAAATAGAACTTCGGATGGAGGTAATACATGGAACACTTTCGCCCTCCCTGCGCCGACGGTCTTTCCGTCAAACTTCACATCACCTGCTCTCGATCCAAATGTTTCATTATATTGCGGGATAAAGCAAATGGATAAAATATCTCAAATGGCATTTACCTTGCAGTGGGGTTGTAAGGAGGCAGATCCTGGTGCCTCCGCGAAAGTACTATATGCCTATCTTACTCCTGACGGGGGGCAGACCTGGCATTCATGGCTATCGACGGGTAATGAGAGTTTCATTAATCCCGACACCGGCTGGCGGTTGTTCGCTCCGGGCGATGGGCAGCCCAACTCGTTACAACAGACCGCTGATGGAGGTTTAACGTGGAGAACCATCAAAGCGGTCGCCTGGCAGACTGCTCAATTTGACTTCGTCAGCGAACAAGTTGGTTGGGCTATTGTTAGCGATACGATGAGCTTCGCCTTGGTCCACACCGTCGACGGCGGTAAAACATGGATAGAAATAAAGCCTGTGATAGCCCCATAAAACCTCTATGGATTTATCAGGCGGACTTCACACCAAGGAAGGCGGCTAACACGGCGTTCATAAGAAACAGCACAGCATGTTTGCAAGGAAAAATCGGTGCACTGGACCGGTGGGATTCGTCGCCACGCTTCGCGCGAGCATTTTTTGGTTGTCGACTGGCGAAGCCGTGTCGAGACACTGGCTTCGAGTTTTTTCTGTGGCGCCAAGGCGCCATCCACACGCGCCTACCGGCGGGTATCGCAAGCCATTAGGTCACTTCCTATAATTTCATCATAAGGAGTTTTTAAAATGGATAAAACCGTTCAAGATATTATCAACACCATCATCGCTGAGGTGCCTGGGGCCCCCTTCCCCGAGACAATTGACACTCTCAAGACTGGCGATGCAGGGCAGAATGTTAGGGCGGTTGCCGTCACATTCATGGCCACCTATGAAGCGATCGAACAGGCCATCCAGCTCGGCGCGGATCTCATCATAACGCATGAACCGACTTTCTACGGTCATACCGATGATACTGACTGGCTTGAGCATGATCCCGTTTATCAAGCCAAGCGCCGTCTCATTGACGAGCATCACCTCGCGATCTGGCGTTTTCATGACTACCTGCACTCGCTTCAACCCGACCCCACAATGGTCGGCCTGCTCAAGAGGCTGGACTGGGCAACCTACGCCCTGCCCGAACAATCGTTTGTGTGCCAGCTTCCACCTCGCTCATTGCATGATCTTGTGCTTGAGATCAAATCAAAGCTTGGACTGGCGAGCGTGCGAGTGGTTGGTGATATGCAAATGACCTGTAAGACAGTTGGATTTTTAGTGGGCGCATGCGGAGGCCGGATGCATATCAATACACTCAGAAACGAGTCGCTTGACGTATTGGTATGCGGCGAAATCAATGAATGGGAGACCAACGAATACGTGCGCGATGCCTTAGCCACAGAGCATTCTCAAGCTCTCATCGTAATAGGACATTCAGTGAGTGAAGAAGACGGAATACGGGAGATCACCCCCTGGCTTCAAGAGCGCCTTCCTGAGGTCCTCATCACGTTTATTCCCACGGGTCATTCCTTACGCTCGGTGTAAAGGATGTCCATGAATCAGAAGTCCATTCAAATACTGGGTGATTACACCGAATTCTATGCTCAGCAGACCCAACGTCTCTTAGGACTTGGCATTGACATTAACGGTTTGGAAGTCAGCCACCTGGCGTTTCGCACAGAAACCATTGCCGAGTATCTCATTACCCGTCAGCAACTTGAAGCACTATGCTCCGCTAATGTGGAAAACACATGGAATGGCAGACCAATATCAAAACTTCTTTTACAAGAGTCGCTCCAATTGGCCCAGAATGCAACGACTTCACTGATTGAACTGATTCCGCCTGTTCATCAAAGTGTGTATAAAATGGGATTGGAACATGTAGGAATCGTTGTAGGGCAAACCTTCGCAGAATTCGGAAAGCAGCACTCGCACACTTTTACCGGGCAACAAGCTCAAGGTCCATTTTGCCAGCCATATTTCATCACGTTTCCCGATCATACAAACGTGAAGTTTTATCAATATTCCCTGCAACAAGTATGTGTTATGGAAGGCAAGCGTTTCGATGACTTTTACCATGTCATTGATTAAGAAGTGGATTAAGAATTCTACATATACTTTTGACAAAACAAAAAGCTGCCGAACAAATCGTGCAGTAGGCAACTTCGGTCAAATCCTTCATTGGCAAGTCAGGAAAATTAACAATGAATACCAACCACGTTCTTACCAGGGGTGTTCCTTCCTCCGATGAACTGCAATTCATCGGAGGATCGGTTGTATGAATTCAACAAGGCTCAAACAGGGCGGGATGATGGTCAGTTGTTTGCGGTTTTTGTGCGTGATGAACAGCAAGAGATCGTGGCAGGGCTATCAGGTTGGACCTGGGCTCATGCTTGTGAAATTCAAACACTTTGGGTTCATCCCGCATGGCGCAGACAAGGCTATGGACAGGACTTGTTGGAAGTTGCCGAACAGGAAGCCCGAGCTTGCGGTTGCAAGGTGATTCTAATTAGCAGCTACAGTTTCCAGGCTCCCGCGTTTTATCAAAAGTATGGGTATGAACTTGCATGGCAATTAGATGATTTTCCGCCTGGACATCAACACTGTTTCCTCATCAAGCGGTTGACGGAAGCTGAGCCTAGCTAACAGGAAATTCCAAGGACATGCGTTGCGCTAGCTAACAAATCGAGCTTGATGAGTCAGAGCAATTATGAAAGAAATAGTACTTCTCTATTCCACCCGCACTTTTGCCGCTAACGCTAACCGTTACATATCCTTCCACACCGTAAAATCTTTCAGTATCGAACCGCCAAGAAATTCGCGCACGATCGATGTTCCTGGCACAAGGTTAATGTCCAACGGCAGAAACCATTCAAGGAACGCCAGCAGGCGTTTCGCCTCGATGTATTCATGTGTGCCATGTTGCACCTGCCGCAACAGTGGCTCAACCAGCGGCTTGAGCACGGCAAGTTCATACACCAGTGCTGAATTGAACATCACATCCGCATTTTCCTGATACAGGAAAATATGTCGCTTCTCGCCGCGCCGCACAGATTCCCAGCGCCCGATGGTTTGGATCGCTGAATAGCCGCGCTCGCGCGCATCGCGCACAATGCGCCGGATGAGTCGCGTGTCAGTGGTGGAAATGCGGTTGTGGCGATCCAGGTTCAACTGAGTCAGAGCCGAGACGTAGATCCGAAATGCCTCACCGCTCAACGCGTCGGGGATCAGGCGCGGATTCAATCCGTGGATCCCTTCGAGGATGATGGGCTGGCCGCGCTTCAATTGGATTTCCTCGCCCGCCTCGCTTCTCCCGGACTTGAAGTTGTAACGCGGCAATTGAACTTTTTCTCCCTGAATCATTTTCTGCAAATGCTCCGCCAGCAAAGGTAAGTCCAACGCTTCAAGCGCTTCGAAATCCGGCTTACCCTCATCATCCAGCGGTGTACGGTCACGCGATAGAAAATAATGGTCGAGTTCAAGCGGGAACGGTGAAACGCCAAGCGCCAGCAACTGCACGGCGAGCCTGCGTGAAGTGGTCGTTTTACCTGATGACGATGGACCCGCGATCAAAATGAGACGCGAACGCTCGATCCGTTCTGAAATCTGCCGCGCAATTTCAGAGAGATGCTGTTCATGAAACGCTTCAGAGACAAGCACGATCTGATCAGTGCGCCCGGCCCGAATGGCATCATTCAATGCGCTAACATTTTCAATGCCAAGTTTATTCAACCAATCGCCGTATTGTAAAAATGTCGAGAGCAATTTGGGGTATTGCGGCAGAGGCAGCAGCTCTTTGGGGTTATGCCTGCGTGGATATTGCAAAATAAATCCACCTGGAGTTACCACCAAATCGAACCAACGCAAATAGCCGGTGGAGGGAACCATGTAGCCGTGCAGATAGTCCATGCGCTCGCCGAGGCGATAGAGCATAAGATAATCCTTTTTGCGATAAGCCAGCAGGCTTACTTTATCTTCATCGCCGCGTGTACGGAAATATTCGATGGCATCCTGCAGGGGGATTTGACGTTTTTCAAATGGCAAATCGGCTTCGATCAACTCCTGCACGCGAGCTTTGATCAAAGCGACCTCCGCCTCAGACACGGCTTCACGCCCCTTCACCTGGCAATAGTATCCACCCGAAGCAACGGAATGATCAACGAACAAAGTTGCCATGGGGAATAGATCTGCAAATGCCATCTCAAGCAGGAAGGTCAATGAACGGCGGTAGATGCGCGCACCATCCGGTGATTCAACCAGCACCGGCTGAACGTTCGATTCGATTTCAATGGGATAGGTCAGTTCGCGTAAATCGTTATTGACGATTGCGGCTACAAGCTGCGATTCGTGATCCAGGGTGGATAAGAAATCCCCCACTGTTGCGCCCCGCGGCCCGGATAGAATCCGTCCATCAGGAAGATGGATTTCTACTTCTGGGCGAGGGGGAACGAGATTGATTTTTGCGTTCATCGTACCTTTTTTGTAGGAGCGAGGTCATCTCGCCCTGAGCATGGGCGGGGAGACACCACCCCCACAAGATCATCACAATTTCGAAAGAAGTTTCTCCGGCTTGTGTGCAAATTCTTCCAAAGGAATTTCCTTGTTGGTCAGCGCGAGCAATGTTTCAGTCAGCACTTTATTTATGGGAGTCGGCACTTTGAATTTTTCGCCTGCGCGCACGACCGCGCCGTGCAGATATTCCACTTCGCTTTTGCCGCGCCCGGAATACAGGTCAATGTGAAAGGAGGGCATCTTGGCGCCGCGCCCCGCGCCAGCCGCGCGCCCGAGCAGTGGCTTCGAGAGCCAGAGCGGTAATGTGGTCGCAAACGCCAGTGCACGGACGGGCGTACCGGGCAAGTCAACGACTTCAAAGCCCTGTGCTTTCATGACTTCGATACATTCCTTCAGCATATCAATTTCAAGTTTATATAAATCCCTGTTCGCGAACACTTCGCCTGCGGTCATATTCAGGATCGCGGAAGTTGGATTCGCGATGAGGTTGGTCAACATCTTCGACCATTTCATGCTTGCCGCATCTTCAAATAACCGTGAATTAAGATAGGCGGCATCCAACGCGGCATGGACTTTCTCAGAGAGTGCGTGTCCTTTTGCGACGCCCACACCGCGCAATTTCTCAAGGACAATGTCGCCCGCGCCGCGCCGACCGATGGCGGTTGTCACGGTACCGTAGATCACTTTGTCTTTTCCCAATGCTTCGGCAATTGCTGGTTCATTCGAAACGCCGTTCGATAAACACAACAAGGGCGGCAGTTTATCTGCAAAAGGTTTCATGCTTTCCAACGCGGCTTGGGCGTCGAAAGATTTCAAGGCAAACAGAGCCAGGTCAAAGGGTCCATAACGAAGCGCTTCGTCCAATGAGGAAACGATCACGAATGCGGAGGAATTTATGACGGAGGCATCCTTTGTCTTGCGTCTTGCATCCAAGGTAAGATCAAGCCTGAGCCCGCGCTCGCGTAATTCATCCACCACTTTCTGCTGTTCCACAAAAACGACCTGATGCCCGGCGAGCACAAGGCTCCCACCAATGTATGTGCCAATGGCGCCCGCGCCAAATGCCAGGATCTTCATTTTTCCGTTAATATGATTTGGTGATTCAGACAACGCCATGAGTTACTCGTTTTTCAGGGATTTCAAATGGGCACGGTCATTGACCGCATCGATTGCCCAACGATGTTTTTGCGGAAAATATGTGACGTGTGCAAAGGATGTATTTTCAAAATGAAAGCGCACGCCGGAGGAGTCAGCGTGATGCCCAATGCCCACAATGGCATGCATTAATTGATTGAGCATACCACCATGCGAAACAACCAGATAACTACCCACGGGTCTGCGTAATAAATCATGCAGGGCTTTGCCCGCCCGCAGGAAGAGTTCCCAATCGCCTTCGCCATCGCCGCCGATCGAATTGTAGGGAGTCACATATTGCGGCTGTGGTCGTTGGCGGACTTCATCGGCGGTTAAGCCTTCCATCTCTCCAATGTCGCGTTCCATCCAGATCGGGTCAAGTTCAACTTTCACATCAAGCTCAGCTGCGATGATCTCTGCCGTCTCTCTTGCGCGCACCAGAGGGCTGGCGATTGCCAGATCAAATTTTACATCTTCCGATTTCCAGCGCTCTGCCAACGCACGCGCCTGGGCGCGGCCCATATCTGTCAGCGGATAATCGGACTGTCCCTGCCAGCGCGCTTGAGCATTACCAACTGATTCCCCGTGACGCAAAAGAGTGAAATGATACATGGGTCTATCCATTGGGTTAAATGTTTTCGTCCCTCTTGATCAAGTAGACAGGCCGATTCTTGACCTCATGAAAAATATATCCCACATAAATGCCGATGAAGCCCAACAGAGTCATGATCATACCGCTGACGGTCAGGATAATGAACATGAGCGAACTCCAACCGGGCGCCAGGGTGGAGGTGTCGCCCTTTATCCAGAATGAAAGCACATAGAACATTTCTATGGCCGCGAAACAAAAGAACATCACACCTGCGCTCAAGCCAATGTATAACGGCATCAACGAAAAGGAGAAGATGGCATCCAACGCGAGGCGGAACATTTTGCCCAGCGAGTATTTGGATTTCCCTGCCATCCGGCTGGTTTCGTGATAAGGCAGGATCACACTTTTGTATCCAAGCCATGAGACCATGCCGCGCAGAAAGCGATGATATTCAGGCATTGCCTTTAATGCATCCACTGCCTGCCGGCTCATGCCTCGAAAATCCGCCGCGCCGGGCGCCATCTGTGTTCCACTAATGCGATTGATCAGGGCGTAAAAACCTGCCGATGTAATTTGCTTGAATGAAAAGACCCGTGCATCTTCGACGCGTTGCCCCTGGACAATATCATAGCCCTGGTTGAGGAGTTCGATCATTTGGGGGATCATTTCGGGGGGATGTTGTCCATCACAGTCCATCGAGATGACAAAGTCGCCGATCGCGTTATCCAGCCCGGCAGTCAGCGCGGCTTGATGTCCAAAGTTGCGACTCAAGGTGAGCAAGGTAACGCGCGGGTCTGACGCCGCGATGGTTCGAAGCATATCAGCCGTCCCGTCGGTTGAGCCGTCATCCACAAAGTAAATGTTGAATGTTGCGGGGATTCCATCCAATACGGATGAGATCAGTTCATGGAATTGTTCGATCACGCCTTCTTCGTTATAAACAGGGATGACCAGATCGATTTTTGATTTTCGTTTAGGAGACATTACGACGATTCTACCATGCCCCTCGAGATGCGTTATTCACCCGCCTCAGAGCTGGACCCCATGCCTGTCTGCCAAAATGGACAGCGTGCGCGCCATTTCAGCCTGTCTCTGCTCCAGATCCCAGCCGAGGGCATTGGCAAAGATACCCGCCAACTCTTCGAGCATCTCACGCGTAACCCGCCCCAACATAGCCAGCATCGTACGCCTGAGGAAAAAGTCATCGAGGTGATGAATCTTTTCGTGCTGAATCAGGAAGGTAATCTCGCGGCGCGAATAATCAGGCATGGTTCTGAGGATAAAATCCGTGCCGCCGTTCATAAACGTGGCAATCGCCTCAGCACGGCTGCCGTAACGCTCAAACAATATCATCAGCTTTTCTTTGGTTACGCCGGTCCACGCCGAGAGGCTTTCGATCTGGCGCTGGAGGTCATCTTCAGCATGTGGATAACCGCGCCCGCCGCCGATGGGCAATGCATCTGTATCCTTTTTGCGCGCCATGCCAAAATGGATAAGTACCTTATCGGTCACCTGTTCAGAGAAGGCGCGGAACGAGGTCCATTTGCCACCGATGAGGGAGTAAACGGGAAAGGCGAGATTCGTCCAATTACCGCTGAGGACTTCGATGCTGTGATCGCGCGAGATCTGGCTGGCCGCCGTCGCGCCGGAATACGGCAGGGGACGAACGCCCGAGAATTGAAAAACTATATCGGCGCGGGACAGCTTGATGGTTGGAAAGATGCGGAGGACCAGATCCAAAAAATAATTGATCTCGTCGTTGGTACAGCGCACATCATCAGGGAAGTCCACCGGGATATCCGAAGTGCCAATAAGCACGCGATCAAATAGCGGGAAGATAAGAACGATGCGTCCATCTTCGTTCTCAAAAAAGAATTCATGGTCGCCGATGGCTTTGCGGAGTTCGTCGTGCTTGACAACAATATGCGAGCCTTTGGTGCCGCCTATATAACGCGTGGACATGCCCAGTTTGCGATTCGTCAGATCGATCCACGGACCCGCGGCGTTGATGACGAGTTTGGGACGCACATCATAGGTATCATCAGTCAGTTCATCGCGCAGGATAAGAGTATCCTCCTGCCCACCCACCATGCTCATGTAATTCAAGGCGTGCGCGTCGGGTGATTCGGATTCTGCATCGAGCACCAGTTCAACGCCCAGCCGTTCAGGCTGTAGGATCGCACCGTCATAATAGACAGCCGTGTTTACGATTTCAGGGTTGAGTTGATTCCACTGTGCAAGAGATTTTTTGCGTGAATAAAATTTATGTTTTGGGACGACACGTCGCCGGCCCTGTGCGTTGGTATAGGCATCATACATCATCAAGCCGAGCTTGATCACAAGCGAACCGCGCTCAGCTGGTCTGTTCAATTTGCCAAAAAACTTTAATGGCGCATTGAGCAGACCGGATAAACGCTTGAAGATCGGAATTGTCGTTGGCAAAGGTTTTACAAGATGCGGCGCGTTCTGCAATAAGCGATTGCGTTCCTGCACTGCCTCACGCACGAGACGGAACTCACCATTCTCCAAATAACGGATGCCGCCATGCGCCATGTGTGATGAGGCGCCACTTGCGCCTGAACAAAAATCATTGCGCTCGACCAACAATACATCCACGCCATTCAAGGCGAGGTCACGGAATGTGCCAATGCCGTTAATGCCCCCGCCGACGATCAGCACAGAGACCTCAGGATTTTTCTTGAGAGCAGAAAGAATTTCTTGTCGGTTCATATTTTTCTATACACAAAGAAAATCCATGGAGAGGCTATTCGCCTGTCGTTCATCCAACCTTGGTGCCATTCGTGTCCTTTGTGATAAATCATTCAACCCAGTCAAACGTGCGCGTCACCGCTTTCTTCCAACCCGAGTATAACTTCTTTCGTAGATTTGAGTCCATTCCAGGTTGCCATTCTTTTTCCTTCGCCCAGTTGGTGCGCAATTCATCATAATCCTTCCAAAAGCCAACTGCGAGTCCCGCCGCGTAAGCCGCGCCGAGCGCGGTGGTCTCAGCGACCTTCGGTCGAATCACAGGCACATCCAAAATATCAGATTGGAACTGCATCAGGAGATCATTAAAGACCATGCCGCCATCCACTTTGAGCGCGGTAAGTTTTACACCTGAATCTACATTCATCGCATCCAGCACCTCACGCGTTTGATAGGCAGTCGCTTCGAGCGCGGCGCGTGCAATATGATTCTTGTTGACATAACGCGTCAGCCCCACGATCACACCTCGCGCATCGGATTTCCAATATGGCGCATACAATCCGCTGAACGCCGGGACAAAATAGATTCCGCCGGCGTCCTCCACGGATTTCGCCAACGCTTCCACCTCAGCCGACGATTGGATCAGTCCCAAGTTATCTCTCAGCCACTGGATCAACGCGCCTGTGATCGCGATGGAACCTTCCAACGCATACACGGCTTTTTGATTCCCGATCTTATAGCCAAGCGTCGTCAACAAACCGGATTTGCTTTGCACAGGCGTTTCGCCGGTATTCAACAACATGAAACACCCCGTGCCATATGTATTCTTTGCTTCACCCACATTGAAACAAGTCTGACCGAACAACGCGGCATGTTGGTCGCCAAGATCACCGGATACGGGGATGCCGCGTAGGGGCGAGGTGCTCTCGCCCAGATTTGGGCGGGGAGATCCCGCCCCTACGTGACCGTAAATTTCAGATGAAGATCGAATCTGTGGCAACACCGCGCGCGGAATATCCAGCACGCGCAGGATTTCCTCATCCCAATCCAGCGTGGACAGGTTCATTAACATGGTGCGCGAAGCATTTGTCACATCGGTGATGTGCTCACCTGCCGTAAGGTTCCAAATCAGCCACGTATCAATGGTTCCAAATAACAAATCCCCGTTTTCGGCCTGCTTGCGTGCACCCTCCACGTTATCGAGAATCCATTTCAGCTTGGGACCAGAGAAATAGGTTGCGAGAGGCAAGCCCGTCTTGAGTCTGAAGCGGTCTTGTCCACTCACGCTTCGACTGCGCTCCTGTGCGTCGCTCTGCTCAGCGCGAGCTAATTCATTAATGATGACATCCGTCCGCGTATCCTGCCAAACGATCGCATTGTAGATGGGCTTGCCAGTGTGCTTATCCCACACTACCGTCGTCTCACGTTGATTGGTGATCCCTACTGCGACAATATCTTTCGGTGAAATATTCCCTTTGGATAATCCACCTTGAATTACTTCCTGTGTACGTGCCCAAATCTCCAGGGCATCATGTTCCACCCACCCGGGCCTGGGATAAATTTGTGGATGCTCCTTTTGATCAACAGCGACAACATTTCCCCCATGATCGAAGATGATGAATCGTGTGCTTGTGGTACCCTGATCGATCGCTGCAACGTAGTTAGGCATTTCTTCACCTCCCCACTATTGTAAAACAAAAAGACCCCGCACAAAATGGCGGAGACTTTTTGTCGTCGTTCATCTTTCCACGCTTACTTCTTCGTACTCTTCCGTGTTATAGGTTTGCGAGCAGGTTTTTTCACAGGTTCTTCTACAATTTCCACGACTTCCATTTCTACATCTTCATCGAGATATACAGGTTCATACTTTAATATCTGATATACAAGCACAGCCAGAATCGCACCGATGAAGGGTCCAACAAAATAGATCAAATAAAACGTGAGGTTTTGAACATCTAGTTTGCTTGGGTCCATGATCTTTGTAAAAAGCGCAGGACCAAAAGAACGTGCCGGGTTCAACGATGCGCCTGTCAACGGTCCGCCAGCGAGAATAGCGATCGTATAGGTTAAGCCCACTGCCCAACCGGCAAACGGACCAGCCTTGTCACCACCCACAGCAGCAGTGTGCAAAACCGTGTTGACCAGGAAGAATGTCAACAAGGCTTCAACTCCCAGCGCATAATAGGGAAACTCAGCGACAAGTGCACCATTGGTTGCCGCGCTGGCAAATGCCTCGGGGCTAAGCGGGGTCAAAAACATACGCAGCATAAACGCGGCAAGAGCAGCGCCTGATAACTGTGCAACCCAATATACAGCCGCGTCACCCCATTTGATATTTCCATTCGCCGCCAGCCCCAACGTGACTGCCGGATTAATATGCGTGCCTGAAATATGACCATAAGCATACGCAAACACTGCCAGCGTCAAACCGTGCGCCAATGCGATCCCCAACAGCCCCAAGCTTTGACCATAGACTCCAGCCGCTGCACCCACAAACACCAATGCAAAAGTGCCTATGAATTCCGCCAAAAATACTTTTATACTTGACATACAACCTCCGATAGATTTAGATTACAGCCGTTAAACCCCGGCAGTCTCGATACGCTACGCTACCCAACCGCCAATTACAGCTAATTGTGTGCACCCAAAAGGAGTAATACGGTAAAAATCAGGGCTGTGTTGAAATACACAGCCCTGATTAAATATCAAGCTGTCGTTTCAGGCGGAATGATGCACCGGATTGGGCATAATCATCCGTGCTTCACGCGGTTAGGCGATGTCGAAGCGGTCGAGGTTCATGACCTTGTTCCAAGCGGCGACAAAGTCACGTACGAACTTTTCCTTGTTGTCGTCCTGGGCATAAACCTCAGCCAGAGCACGCAATTGTGAGTTGGAGCCAAAGACCAGGTCCACGCGGGTGCTGGTCCACTTCAAGTCGCCAGTCTTGCGGTCGCGGCCTTCGAAGGTGTCAGCCGCCTCGGAGGTCGGCTTCCAGACGGTGCTCATGTCAACCAGATTGACGAAGAAGTCGTTGGTCAGCTTGCCAGCC
>Ga0137338_1000070_pt1 | contig 16280 bp, 8 predicted proteins | sample EasRivERMLT366_2_FD_104770 | JGI IMG/M metagenome (GOLD analysis project Ga0137338, IMG submission 104770) | Soil microbial communities from meander-bound floodplain in the East River, Colorado, USA - East River MetaG ERMLT366_2 | ecosystem: Environmental > Terrestrial > Soil > Floodplain ...
AGGGGAACAGCCCCACTAGATAATACAATGGGAGTGGCTGCAGCTGATGCTATTAATAATTTTCATGATTGGTTTAAACAAATACCAGCCTCTCTTAGAGCGCCCCTAGATACACTTAAACAGGCAATTATAAGTGGCGATAAAACTTCTATAGATGCTCAAATGACAGCTCTTAGTAAAGATATTAAAGAAAAAAGAGAGTCTGCTAATAAAATGAATAAAGAAGACAAACAAAAAGCATTAGCAGCAGCACAAGCAGAAGAAGATTCTATTAAAGGTATGAGTAAATGGTATGAGCAATATGGCAACATGATTTCTGGAACCTCTATTAGTCCGGCAGAAACTGTAAGAGCTGCTTCTAAATTACAACCAACAGCAGCCAATGTAGTAAATAGGACGCAACCCAATATCAATAATACACCTAATAATACTTCTAGAAATAATTTACCAGTTCCAGAGGTTTATATTACTGAAGATGGTTCTACTGGAAGAATTAAGGTACAAGTTAACGTTAAAGTTGTTGAAGATGGCGGTCAAGGTAAATCAATTACTCCCACATATTAATTAGGAACTCTTTATGTCAAACCCTATTTTAGATGCAGCTAATGCGGCTCAAGACTTTTTAAATCAAAATAATCCACTTACTAGCGATCAACAAAATGCTTTTAAAGCAGATGGATTTCTTTTGCCAGCAACTTATTCTGCAGATGGTAATGGTTTGCCATATAACAATGTTCCTAGTGATCGACAGGGGCAATTAAAACGAAATACTATTACTTGGTTTATTCCACAATTTGGAATTGTTAGAATGTATGTTAATCCAAGTGCTATTGCATATAATCATAAAAAATTATTAACTAAGGATAGAACTAAAGGCGGATTTACTTTACAATATTGGGGTGAAGATTTAACCACACTTAATATTTCTGGGACTACTGGCAGTTCTGGAATTGAGGGAATAAACGTATTATACGAAATGTATAGGGCGGAACAATATGCTTTTGACTCGGTTGGATTAACATTAGCCGCCAATAATTTCAATAATGATTTGGGTCATAATTTAATTAATGGGGCCGCCTCCTTATTTGGCGGTGATGCAACCACACAAGCAGGGACAGCAGGATTATTAGGTGGTATATTAGGTGTAGATTCTCCAAACAATACTTTAGCTGCCAAAAATATACCTTCTTTAGCACAATTAGCTTTTGGTGTAGAAATGTATTACAATGGTTGGGTGTATCGTGGATTTTTTGAAAGTATGACTATTAATGAAAGAGCTGACAATTTTTTGTTAGAATATCAAATTACTTTTACCGCCACACAGAAAAGAGGATATAGAACTAATTATTTCTCTTGGGCACGTAGTGCTAAAGACGGTCCATCAAATTATACTACTGCCAATTCTTTTTCTGGCAATGTTAATAAGGGTCAATAATGGGTTTTTTAGGTGAGTTAGCAAATCAAATTAGCAGTCAATTTTCACTTGGTGAAAATTCCAATCATACTTTAGATTCTATAGATTTAGAAACGGGTAAAACTGTTAAGTATGGTTCTTTAGGAGATTTTGCTAATAATTTTGATCAATCAGAAGAGCGTCGATATGTGGAGGAGGGTTATTTAAGAAAAGATCCTTATAATACTGATCCAAAACAATTTGAGATTTTAATGCAAGAGCCAAATGCAACTGTATTAATTAAGAAGAAAATGTTCTCTTCAGTGGGCGAAAATTTTAGACCAGATTACATGGATCAAGATGAAAAGCTGTATTATCGTGCTATGCGATTATTGTTTCAAAATAAATGTCGTCAAATTTCTACCTTAGAAAAACTATCTAAAATTCAAAAAATAACTTCTGCTGTTGGTAATGTACCAGACCAATTAATGCCAATTATTTTTACCCTAACTGATACTTTTAATAGCGGACTAAATGTTGGTTCTGATTTATTAGGTGGAAGTCCATTGGGTGGAGATCCTAGTACTTTAACTAAAGTTATAGATAGGTTACGACGAATTTATGCATTTAATACTACCAGTAATATTACTAATTGGGTTACCGATTCGACTAATTTGTATCAATCTCAATTAGGACAAGGTACAGGAGTAATGGAAATAACCAATTTTACTAGTCTTAATACTATGACTTCGGTAGATTTGGGTAGTCCTGGGAATTTTGGATTAACTATTATAGATCCATATGAATCTATGTTGATTACTGAGTATGATATTGAAAGAGCTATTAGTGATGCTACTAATATGTTTTATAATACCAAAATATTTCAATTCTCTCGTGAAAACGCCACAACCTTATCCAATGATTTATTGGCAAGATTAAATCATATTCGTGCAGACAGAAAAGCTTCACCTATTAGTATTAAATTAAATCCAGATACATTATTAGGAAAACGTGTAACTGCTATTTTAGATAGAAGAGGTATTGAATTACCATTTACCTATGATAGTAGTAGTGCGGCAGCCATTTTTACTGGCGGTGCTTTTGGTGATGGTACAAGTGTTGCTCCAGAGTATTTACGAGGTGGTCTAATTGCTGGCGAAGATGGTCTTGATACTCAAAACCAAGAGTTTAATAATTTCCCCTTTTCATCAGTTAGCCCTGGTACTCATACTGGACCAGATTCTGAATTCTCTATTTTTAATAGATTGATTTCTACTATTTTTAGTAAGCTTAGTTTGGAAGCCAATTCACAGAATGCGTTTCAAACTCAAAATAAAAATACTAATTATGCTAGAAGAAAAATGAGATTTAATTTTTCCGGAAAATTAATTATCCAATCCATGGACAGTGTTCATATCTATATAAATTCTAAAAGCAGATTTGACACTAAATTATTATCTGGAGTACAAAATATGTTTAGTGGTGTTGGGGTATTACAAAATCTTAATAACACTTTAACTAACTTAGATAATGCTATTGGCGCATTAAACCCTAGTGGTAATATTCCTTTAGAAGTAGAAAAGGCAACATTTGTTGGTAAAGAATTTCCTAATTTTTTGTGGAGCATGGTGAGAGGACAGTTTGTTTCTGAAAATGAAGGTACTCATATTTTTGGTGGTGTAGTACAAAATGCTACTGACAATTGGTCAGATGGCAAATTTACTATTGATGTCAAAGGAACAGACAATACTATTTATTTTGATCAGGGAAAAGTTAACTTTAAACCAGCAGCCGATGTATTTAATGGTGCTATTTTTGATCCTCTCACACCATTTAAGAGTAATTTTGACAGTATTAATAGTAGTGCAAGTGATGCTATTCCAGAATTATTAGATGAAAATAAGGTTTTGCTTGGCACTAGTCAAACAAATAGTAATGGTCCTAAAGGTAAGGCTCTAGTAAAATATAAGCTTGGAAGATATGCCGGCGAACATGTTAATGAAGAAAATATTATACAAGATAGAAGATTTGATCCAGTTACAGGGCGTATTACTAAGATATTTTACGCTCCAGATGGTTTAGTATATAAATGGAAAGAAGGCATTGGAGTTTTTACACAATTTGGTAGTAATTTATCTATGAATGATCCGGCACGAGTAGGTAATCCAAATATTGCTAGAGAGCCATTTGCTGGTCAAAATGTAATGAATGTATTATCCTTATTAGTAACTGGAATTCCATACAATTTTGCTACTTACTATAAAGCTGCAGTTGAGTTTGATAGTAACAGTGTAGATCCTCAGAGTAAACAAGGTGCCGCTCATTCCTTTTTACAATCATTACGAACTGACCTAACTAAAAGCAATACATTGTGGGGTAATTTTGTACCTTTTAAAAACCTAACTGTAGATGAGGCTTCTTTTGTACAAGCTATTAATAAAACAGTTACGATTGTCCAAAAAAATCAAGTTCTGGATGATCAAATTAGAAAGTTACAAAATCTTAATCAAGAAGCTATTATACAGGGGGCTGCTAGTGCATTTTCTGAAACTAGCAAATATGGGAACCCAAGATTCATTGATGTTAAAGCTAAGGTAGATGTTTTAAGTGAGCAAATATCTAATACTCTTTTAGAGATAAAACAAGCTGATAGTGCTTTTGTACAACAGGTTGGTGATGATACTTCTTTTGATGATAGTCAGTTTATTGATTCTGGTAAAGATAAAAAATCTATTAGTGCAACTCGTAGATTGTTACGTAGACAATTGAATTTCTTAACTCGCAGAATGTCATACAATGTTAGAGCCAATGAAGATAAAAACCTATTTATTGTAGATGATTTTTATGATAAGGATTTTGATATTTTAGCATATGAAAAATCACTAACTGATGGTATTAAATTATACAATAGTGAGTTCACATCTGTAAGACAAAAAATACAGCATGTGGCTGGTTTACTTAATTTAGAGGTATTTTGTGATTCTCAAGGCCACATTAGATGTCGCCCACCACAATATAATAGAATGCCAAGTTCAGTATTCTATAAAATGATGCAATTGAAAAAAGTACTTAATATTCAAGTATTCCCTCAGTTTTTAGATGATTTATTTAATACTAAATTAGAAACACTACGAACAAGAATAGAAATATTAGAAGATGAAATAAGACTAGATTGCGCCATTTTATCTTATGATAATGATGAAAAAGCTAAGCAATTTATTTTAAATAATGGCGCCACTTCTAATTCTGGAAGTTCATTTTCTTTCTTATCAGATGAAGGCGGCATTTTAACTGAAATTTCTGATTTATTAGTAGCTGCCAATCCAGATCAACAGGATAATGCTACCAGTCAAGATTTAGAAACTTTTAATAAGCTACAACAAACGGCTTCCACTAAAAATGTTTTTAGTAATGCTGCTAAGTACGCCGCTGTTGTTAGTTCTCTTAAAGCACAAGAACTAACAGCAGAAGGTGTTCCTGTTATTAAAACAGAAGAATTTCTTAGCAGTCAACGCGTTAATACTTTAGTCAATAGAATTTTTATTAAATCAGGGCAGCGAGTAGATACTAGAGATTATTTAATAAAGCGAGACACCTTTGTAGAAGTGGAAGTTCCACAAAATAGCTCTATTGATGTTTTTAAGGTCATTCAAGAATTATCTGAAAAAATTAGAGATCGTCAAAAGAGTATTAAACTATTCTATAGTACATTAAAGAATGCTCAAGAATTTAAATCATTAGATGATAGTGGTGATAGTACAGGTAGCCAGTTAATTACTCAAGGGGTGTACGGTAATTCTAATATTCCAGAAGTATTTGAACATATGATCGAAGATGAAACTTATGATGATTATGGTTTAAATTCTGGTCGTAGATACATTATTAAAAGAAGCCAAATTAAAAGCTTAACCATTTCAGAAAATCCACCACCTTATACTGCAGTAGAGGTGCAAGGGTTATTAGATCCATTTTTAACTGCTAATGATTTACCTCCAGGATTAGTGGGTGGCTTCCCAGAAGGTGGTAATGGGTTAACTACAGCATTAGCTATTGATTATGATGCCTGGCGTATGTATGGATTTAAGGAAGGTGCTCCTGTTAATGTTCCATTTTTATCTGATCCGGTATCTCAGTGTGGCCCATATGCCAGTATGTTATTAAGTCGAAACAGAAAAAACATTTTACAGGGAACAGTAACTATTTCTGGTAATGAGTTCATGCAGCCAGGAGAAGTAATATTCTTAGAAGATAGACAATTATTATTTTATGTAACAGCAGTTAGACATAGTTTTAATTTTGGGAGCTCTTTTACCACAGCTTTAGATTTATCTTATGGTCACACTCCAGGAGAATATATTCCAAATGTTACTGATATTATTGGTAAATTAATATACAATAATAAAGACGTGGCTGATTTGGTCGTTCATAGACAAGAAAGCTCATCTAATGAGTTGAGTATGGGAGTAGTACAAAGAGGAACAGATGCAGCTTCTGGATCAATCAGTTCAACCATTGTTAATGAAATGAATCCTAACGGATTTTCCACAACCTTTTCCGCATTTAACGCTCAGACTATTAATAACATTTTATACAATACACGATATCTATTAAATACAAATGGCACTCAAGGTAATAATGTTAAAGCAAGTGTAGAATTAAGAATTTATCGTGATGATAATAACGCCATTGATATTAACTTAAAAGAATTTGCAGAGGGTGTAAGACAATTATTAGTTGGTCAAAATGAAACTGGATTAAATGCATTCGCTACGATAGATCAAGAAAATGCGCCAGTACCATTAAATGCAGAACAGGTTAAAACAATTGATGATTCAATTGTTAATTTAGATGATACAGATGATAGGCGATCTCCATCTCAGAGGGCTTTAGATGCTGCTCGAAATCATATCAAAACTCTTTCTACTAGTGGTGGCGGAGCTTCAGATCCTGGTAATGCAGAAGATGGTGGAGCGCCAACTGTTTCAGATAATGTACAAAATAAAATAGAAAAAGATGCTATCAGAACTGCATTGTTTAAGTATATAGTAGATTGTTGGGTAATTATTGAACCTCTAGAGCCACAAACATCTAATGGATTTTAATCATGGTAGATAATGGAATTAACAAATTTGATGAAACAGTAGGTTTGCTTAAAAGAGCAACCATTGTTAATTATTTACCTTCTAGAGGTATTATTCAAGTTAAATTAGCTACTGGTCAGCAAGCTTTGAAGGGACAAAATCCATTAGTTCCTATTGATGTGCCAGCACCACATGGTTTATTTTATAACAATGGATTATTTATTGGAACCCTACCAGATATAGGAACTCCAATAGTTATTGGTCAAGGTAGTGGCGGACAATATCATTTCGTATCATTTTTAGCTGAGAATATTACCAAAGTACCATCACTTAAATCTGGCGAATTATTAATTAGAAGTAATGATAATACTTATGTTACATTAAATAGATCTAATGATATTTATATTGGCTCTGATGTAAATAGTGTTCATATTAATACTCAAAGTAATTTGATTACTACCAGTTTTAAAAATGAAAATCATTTTACTCAAGCAAGTAGAAAAATAGAAGGTGTAGTTAAACGAGATGTATTACGTAACACCAAATATGATCAAAATAATAAATTAGAAAGTGATGACTATGATTCCAAATTTAAGATTATTGGAATGGATCCTACCTCTAATGCTAATACATTTTTAACTGGACCTTATAAAAATCCTCCATTAGTAGAATCTAGAGAGCTCATATACGAATTTCAATTAGATTCAGAAGTGGATAATGATCTTAAAGAGTCTTTAAGGTACGGCTCTGGTAAACAACCATCAGTTATTTATATACTACCAAATCGTCGTAAAAGCCGGGCGGATTTATTAAGTTTATCTTTAGTTGCCCCTAACTATTTAATAGAAACTGTAAAAGGAACAGTGGTTGATATCTTTGGTAATATATTAGATCTAAATCGTTATCCCTTACCAATAGGTACTGATCAAGCCACTATTAATAAAGATAGTACGGCAGATAAAACAGAAGCCTTTTTACTTATAAAAGAATTAGAGAGAAAGAGTTTAGCTTATCATTTTGAAATTAATGCAAGAAAAGATCTTAATGGACAGCCAGCAACAGATATTATTAATTCTACAGAAGATTATGCTAGAGCCAGGAGTAGATTTTTTTTGGATATTGATAAAGAGGGCCAATTCAAATTAAATGTGCCCGCATCTAGTGAAAAGGGAAATATTCCACTGCTAACTAGATATGAAAACTATTCTACTTTTGGTGAAGAAGATGGCGGTAATCCTAACAAACTAATTTTTCAAGGAGCTGGTAATAATTTTGACATTTATCAAGATTCTTTTGCTTCTCCAATTTTAACACCAGGTGATGGCGGATTTTTCCCATCACCAGATAAAGGATCCATTTCTCTTAAAACAACTGATGGTGCTGATGGTGCACCCCAGGATAGAATTACTGGTAATCATATTAAGCATGGTATGGTTTATCATGATGTATTGCAGACCTGTTTTACACATCAAAATGATCAATTTATTAGTTATCCAACAAGTGGCTATATTTCTTCTACCGTTACTGATATACCAGTATTAACTGACGTAGTATCAGATACTATTATCATAACAGGAGATGATGCTAAAGCTGGTGGAAGAAGTGGGTCTCTCAATTTTGATGGCTCATTAGAGTTTAACATTGGGGCCAACACTATTGATCGACAATCTGTGTGGTGTAGTACTGCAGGTGGATTAGTTTATAATATTGGTAGAGATATTAATGGTCGTAGTGTGATGGCAGCTACAGGTGGAGACTTTTATTTACAAGTAGGTGGTTTTGGTATTTCTGGAGATTCTAGATTTGAAGAGGGTGGTCTTAGCCCTCAGGACAACTCTATTAAAGGCGCAGTCTTGGATCTTAGAATTTTAGGTAATGGTGGATATTGTCATATGATTAGAATAGATGATAATGGTATTACTTTAATGACTCCAGGAAATATGGCTATCCATGCTAAAGGTGCTTTAGAATTAACTTCAGATCAGAGTATTAGAATAGAAGCGCCAAATGTAACTATGCAAAAGAGATTAGTATTAAACGCTCCAATGGGATCTATTTGAGGTTATGATGAAAAAATTAAATACAGTTATCTATAACAAATTATTAGCACAGGCAGAAGAAGCTAAAGTTCAAGGCAAAACTAGTTTAGCCTCTTGTATCTTACATACAATTGGCTCTTATCCAGAAGATGAAATAGAAGAGTATTCTCACATAAATTTACAAGAAGATATTAGAAAAGATACTTGGAAAATGGCTACTAATTTGATTAATTATCATGGTTTAGAAAGTGTTGATGCGGAAAAACTAGATGCCGCTATTATTGCTTGTGCTGAAATAGTATTATCTGAGTTAGAGCAAGCTTTAGGCGTTGAGCAAGGAGCTATTGGTCCATTAGAACCAAAAGTACCTGGCGAAATTAAATAAGTTTGATATATACAAAGTACAATGCCTTGTTCGCCAAATGACATTTCTATTTCTATTCCAGACGGTCCTAGTGGTCCGGCTATTCCAGGGTTTGGTGTACCTTTTACCTTACCTTTTCCAAATCTTAATCCATTTCCAGATGGATTTCCAGAAGACTTATTAGAATTACTAAATAAGCTACAATTACTTATTCCGCCCGGCGCTCTAAAACCACAACTCAATCCTAATTTTGGTAAAGATATTTTTGATGCTATTATGAAATTATTAGATCAATTTATGCCATTTTTAATGTTGTATAAGTTTTTCTTACCAGTATTAGAACTAATTATTTGTATTATTGAGGTTTTATGCGCACTAATGAATCCATTCAAATTAGTTAGGGCACTCAATAGATTATTTACTCAATGTATTCCTGCCTTTTTAAATCTATTTCCAATTTTTGCTTTAATCATAATGATTATATCTTTGTTATTATTAATTTTGGCATTGATTGAATATATCATTGCTCAAATTCTTAAGTTCATTGAGATTATATTAAGAAACATTATTGCTTTACAAAAATCATTTCAAGATGGAGATGCGGCATCTATTAAAGCTATTGCATTGAAGCTTGGTTCTTTATTATGTATTTTCCAAAACTTGTTTGTTTTGTTTGCTATCTTTAATATCATTATTCAAATTATTAAAGATATTTTATCTTTAGTTTTTGCTATCCCTCCTTGTGAAGATACGGATCCAGAAGATCAAGATGGTTGTTGTACTCCTGATGTATGCCCTTCAATTGTCAAAGAGCAGTATACTAGAAATACTGGCACATTTCAGTATTTGAATAAAGTGGGAGTTGCTACTTCAGTAGTTTTGCCTCCAGCTTTTGGTGGGGCATTTAATTTTGATGTTCGTCCAGAGAGCTGGCAATTGTATGATATCCAACAACCTACTCCACAGCAATTTAGAAATATCTATGATGGATATGATGTAGCTGTTATACCTAAACCAATATTCTTTCCTACTACGTCTGTTTATACTGCAGAGTCTGATCCTAAACAAGTGCCATACTTATTGGATTTGCGAGTATTTTATAATCCTACAAGCTGGGGAAGAACTGGAGCTGCTAGATTCATTAGATTTAAAGATGCTCTTATGTCTACTGTGCCATCTAGGTCTTTAACACTAGGTAATTTAGAAAAAGCATCTGTGACCAATGGAGTGGCTTCTTTAGTTGGTGGTTTGGGATATGAAGATGATGGGACAACATTACTTACTGGTTTTGCTAGTGATGGAGTAACTCCGATTGAAGACCAAGCTACATTGAATAATTTTTTCCATAAACCAGCAGTTAATTCTGTAAATCCATCATTATCTATTAATGACGGGTATACCTTTTTAAATATGGAATATACATTTAAACCAAATATGGCGCCATTGTTAGCAGCTAATTTGGTAACTTTGGGATGTACACCTTCTATTGCGCTTAATAGAACTTTCATTAACAATGTATTTACTGGTGATATCGCTCTTAAAACTCAATTGTTAAGTAATTTAGTAAATAGTCCTAATTTTACTAATCCTGGAGCTGCTCAACAGTGTTTAGCAACAGCAGTATCCACATTAAGATCTAATATGACAACTCAAGGAGTAGCTGATTTTCAAGCTACTACTACTTTGTGTTTGCAAAAACTTAAAGATGATACTAATGCGGCTTTAGGTGATTTAGTAGGTATTGGATTTGATCCGTGTAAGAGTAGTTTTACAGCAGACCCAACAGTACAATTTACCACTAAACCTATATTAGTGTCAGTCTTATTAAATGAAAGAAATGGATTATCATTAACTACTGGATTATCAGAAGAAGTAGCCACCAATTTGGCAGCTAGAATTACACCTCATTTTACTTTTGGTTCTGTTAGTAATTTTACATATGATGGTTATCAAGCATTTACTGCCGATTTGACTAGTGATATGCCTGGTACTGGGTCTATTATGATTTCATTTGATAATAATATTTTGTGCACCAATACTTTACCAGAAACCGGAGACTCTGCTGATGTATTACCAGTACACACTTTACAGTCAATTGATTATCAATTTATATATGCTCCTGCTGGTGCCGGTACTACTGGTGATAGTGATGGTAAGCCACGTAGAGATGCTGGTGATCAAGCTAGGTCTGGCTTTGTGGGTCCTGGGAATGGTGGTGGGTAATGGCTAAACCAAATAGTGCAGATACTCCTAATCAAATTATTTTCCAAGATGAACAAAATTATGATGTTGATGTTAATCAGCTGTATACAGATTGGATTGTGCCTATAGATAATTTACGAAGTTATTCTAGTATTAATGCTCAAAACGATAAGGTTTTAAGCGCACTATCTAAAAATGGTAGTGCAGATATTACTGGGACAGCTAAACTTATTAAGATGGAGCAAACTATTCAGGAAAGTCGGTGTCACGCATTTTTTAGATGGATCGGATTTCCAATAGTAGATAAAAATCATCAGATATACAACCCTGGTTTTGATATTGTTAAGAACACTACTATTAAAAAAGAAGATAAGCTAACCCGAGCCATTAATCCAATTGATAAGTTTAATGATTTATCGTTAAAAAGAGAAAATTTTGCTCGTTCTAATCTTAACATCTTTGCTTCTTTAAAATCAGTAGATGCAGGAGTGTTGGCCTTATCTAGTGGCGGTTCTAGTTCGCTTAGAAAATTTGTAGCTCCACTTGATCCTGAGAAAAGTGATGATCCATTTGATATGAATGTAGATAATCAATCATTTCAAGTTGATTTGGGTAGTATAGTTGGAGAGCAAAGTGTTAGCTTAACATCATATCAAGATGCTAATGGTAATTTTCCAACTAAATTAACAAATAAAAGACAACATATTATTAAGCCATTTATAGTAGATGCCAGAATAGATTTCAGTGTTTCTCCACAATCGAGATTAGTGGCTGTTCCATTTGTTTCAGATAGTTACTACACTAAAGTAGATCCTGTGAATAGTGTGAGAAGACCATTACTGGAAAAAATTATTAGAGATCGATTTGCTGTTGGGGATCCTACTGCAACAGCAGGAACTGCCACTAATGAAATATTGCAATATATTTCTGAGTCTTTAGATATTACTGATAATGAATTGGTGCAAAAGGTTAACAATAAAGATCTGTATAAGCAATCAGAGCAAGCTCAATTTATTCAAGCCATTAATACTATTAGATCATTAATGAAAAAGTTAGTAATAGCACAAAATACTATTACTGAAATTCAGGGACAATATTATTGGTTACCAGTCCCATCATTATCAGGGCCTGAAGGTGGGTGTACGGTACAGGGTATTTTCTTGCCTACAGTAATTAGCTCTACATTGGTTACTGAAAAAGACAGGGCTATTTTATTGTCATTATCAGATACTACTGTTAATAGTGTTACGGCAGAGGGAGCCTTAGCTACTGGGGCCCCAAGTGCGGCTGATTTTGGTTTACCAACACCAACAGTGACTTTCGGCCCAGACACTACTAATGCTTTTGGAGATAATGCCAACCAAAACTTAGAAACTTTATCACATAAAAGAGTTAAAGCATTGACTTCTGCTGGTGAAGCGCTCCAAATTATTGAGATTATCATGGGTGATTTTAGTGGTTTGGGGTTGTGTGATATCGTAGCTATCATAAGCGCATTAAATATTATGTCCAAAGAGAATTTGGTTGGGTTTTTAGATGATGATGCTAAAACTCGAATGTTAAATTCATTAGGATTAGCTGAGAGTGATGTCAATCCCGGTTCTTATGATACTGCTATGACAGAATTATTTTCTACTGTGCGAAATTTCTATAATTTAATGGATCAAATTTATAAAGACTTTTCTGAAAAGGGAATCTCGTAAACTATGGTTTATCTAATATTTACGTATTAGGTGGTAGGAGTTTAGCAATGTCTTTTGATCTAAAAATCGTGAGTGGAGATCTGGTTATTACCCAGGGTAAGATTAAAACTGTGGTAGATAGTGAAAAATTGATCCAGGATATGCTAAAAATGGCATTAACCACTGCTGGAAGTAATCCTATTCACCCATGGTATGGCTCTTTTATCTCTAGAACTTTAGTAGGAAATCCAAATTATAGCGGTGTTTTGGTGCAAATTGCTAAATCTCAACTAACTACCGCTATGCAGAATCTTAAAGATTTACAAGAAATACAAATTAAATCATATCAAAGAATAAGTGCAGATGAACAAATTGCAGCTATTTCTGATATATCTATAATACATAGTCAATCTGATCCAAGACTATTTGATGTTATTATTAAAGCTTTAACCAAAGGTCTTAAACCAATTACTACGGCTTTTACTGTGTCGACTATATGAATAAAATATGTAAACAATGTAATTTAGATATTATCCCACAATCAACTTTTAAATATAGTTCTATGGAAGATCAAGAGTTTAAAAACTGTTGGGCACTTTCTAATTTAAGACCATTATCGGCAAAACAAAATAATTTTGATGGCATTCACCAAATACGTCATAGGAGTTTATAATGGTTTCGATTAGGAGCGTAAATGAGATAATACTTAGTTTAGTAGATTTTTTTAAGTTGGCTCAGCCCGATCTTGATGTTAAACCAGGCACTGTAGCTAGGGATTTGTTCATAGAAGGCCCAGCTAGTCAGTTGGCCTTATTATATGATGAATTGAGTGGGGTTGCTAATAAACAATCTCTTCGATTAGTAGTCGGCTCAGACTTAGATAAATTAGCTAAAAATTTTGGATTAATACGCAGACAAAACACCCCCTCTTCTGGTGCGGCCATTTTAACCTTCCCATCATTAAATGCTCCTATTCCAATCAATCGTGGAGCTATTGTTACGGCAAACAATGGATTTTCTTTTTCTATTACTAACGGAATTTCCATCATTCCATCGGCTATTAATTTTTATCGTGCGGTAGCTGCTAAATTTAGAGATCAATTAGATTTTGCTGGAATCAGTGATACTTTAGCGGTTCAAGTAACTGTTACTGCTACTTCTCCAGGAACTACTGGTAATATTGGTAACTATTCTTTAGTAAAGGCTAATATTCCAGGAATAAGTAATGTAACTAATGTAAGTCCCTTTAATGGCGGCACCGATCAAGAAACTGATGCTGCTTTTAGGAATCGTATTTTATCTTCTTTTAGTGGCTCTAGTGTGGGTACCGCTTTAGGTTATTTAAACGAGGCACTAAGTGTTGATGGAGTTGGTGATGCAGCTGTTATTGAACCAGGCGATCCATTAATGACAAGAGATGGTACTGTAGTAAGTGTTGCTTCTGATGGTACACGTACTATTGTATCCGAAGGGTCTGGTGGCAAAGTTGATATTGTTATATTAGGATCAAATTTAGTAGAAAATTCTGATAGCTTTATTTTTCGTGATAAAAGTAATAATAACAACCCTACTAGTTCAAAAAATGATATTGTATTAGGTCAAATAGCTGAAGATGTTAATAAAACTATTAATCGAAAAAGAATTGATGATATTAAAAATGGTGTATTACCAGCTCAACCAGTAGATACCATTCTGCAAGTAAGTGGATCTATTAGCGGCTCCAATTTTCTTCCTAAATCCGTAGATTCATTAGGTAGGATTTCTGGAAACTATGAAATAATTCAGGATACTGGAGTATATGGTGGCAGTCCATTTGGATTTGATACTTTCCATTGGGTTTCTAACAAAATATCTTTATTTTCTGAAGATAGAATTAAGGGGCAATTCAATGGCCAGGATTCCACTACTTTTACTGATATACTAGAAATACCACAAGCCCAACAAACAGTTCCTATTACTAATGAAAATAGTACTGTTACTTCAGATAGATCTATAATCCAATTACTACATACACCAGTTACTAATGTAACTAGGGTATTCAATGTAAATACTGGAGAAAGATACATAATTACTAATCAAAATATAGACCAAACTGGATCTACCAATACATCTGGTAGAATTCAAATTTCTGGAAATACTTTACCATCTACTAGTGATTCATTACAAGTAGATTATAACTGGATAGTTAGTTTTGATCAATATTCTGATTATGACGGATTATTTAATGCAAACAATCCAAGAAGTGTTTCTAATAGCATTGATTGGGGCCTGGCATCAGCTATTAGAAAAGAAAAAATATTGTTTACACAAAGTTTGGGTAATAATTTTTTTGTAGGTACTGCAAGCCACCCTATTAATTCTGTAGTTTCTGTGGTTAATTCTATAGTGGCGGATGGCGTTGTAGAATTAGTAGCCAGTGGTACATTTGTAAATAGATTAGCTGTTACTGTTTCTTCTTTATCAACTATTATTGAATCTATAGATTCTGTAACATTTAAAAATGGTAATACAGAATTATACCACACAGATCAAGGTAATAATTCGTTTACAGTCACTACTGAGGTGGTAGGAATTAATATCGTTTATAATACTACTATTATTTTACCTACCGATACAGTAGCTATTAATGGAGATAAAGTAACTGTAACTATGAACTCTGTAGATATTTTTAATTCTACAGTAACACAAGGAAGTAGTACTGGAACACAAATTACTATACCTAGTTCTTTAATTTCATCATCTGCTACCAGCTTAGTACTAAATACTACTTATATTGCCAATGTGGTAGATTTATTTTCGTCTGCTATAACATCATTATCTACTAGTAGGGCTGGAAATGGATTTATATTATCAAATAACAATGGTTTTAACAATTTCAGTATAACTAACATTTCTAGACGAGAAAACCAAATTGTTCAAAAGAATTTAAGCAATCAATTTTATATTGATTTATCTATACAGGTAGCAGATTTTACACTAACCACTGATCAAATATTGTCTGTTGTACGACTATCTGATGGATACGAATTGTGGACGCCTAATCATTTAGGAACCATAACAACTGGAATTAATGGAAATTATCAATTGATTTTATCTGGATTTAATACTCCAGTTTTATCTGATAGAGTTTTGGTCATATATTATGCAAATGATATAAGAAGATTTCAACCATTTACTTTTAGCAATAATGTTATTAAGACACGTATAGATACTTTATCTTTAGATGTTACTACTGGAAAATTATCTATACCAATTAATAGTTTTCAAACTCAATTTAATGTGCCATTTACTGTTATTGAGCCAAATACAGATATCGCATTATTTTCTGTTAGTGATGGGCAGTTACTTAATAATGATGATGGTACTGCATCTTTAAGTAGCGTGTTAATTGACATGTCTGATTTACCAGACATACTTCATAAAAAAGTAAAAATAATAGTTCCTACATTATTGGGAGGCCCTAATAATGTTAATAATGATGGTGTGTATGATATTATTGCATACAATATTGCTAATAAT
>Ga0137338_1000071_pt1 | contig 16111 bp, 10 predicted proteins | sample EasRivERMLT366_2_FD_104770 | JGI IMG/M metagenome (GOLD analysis project Ga0137338, IMG submission 104770) | Soil microbial communities from meander-bound floodplain in the East River, Colorado, USA - East River MetaG ERMLT366_2 | ecosystem: Environmental > Terrestrial > Soil > Floodplain ...
ACTCAAAGCGCGGGCGAAGGGCGGACTTTTCAATGTCTTCCATAACAAGAGCGATGATTTCCTCGACGCCGTGGCAGAGAAGCGACTGCAGATCATCGGCCCGCCCGTGGATGAGCATTGGACCGACTATTTCGACTTTGACAGATCAACAACGCTTCATCTCACGCCGAACCTGCTCGTTTTTTCCACCGGCTATCACTCCCGATTAACAGACCTTTCCGGAGGTGTCATCCACTTGAAAGATTTCTACCTCGGCTGTGTGCACACGGACACGTCCAACCTGTTCCTGATCGGGTTTGCGCGACCCATCATCGGCAACATTCCATCCACCAGCGAAATGCAGGCGCTTTATACGGTTGGTTTGCTCTCAGGGAAATACAAACTCCCCTTAGGGTGGAACGAAAAACAGAATGAAGCGTGGACATCGTTGTCCGCAGAGTATCGCACGATCAACACAGAGAATGTCTACCCGGTGGAGCATTTCACCTATTGTGATATTCTTGCGCGCGAGATGGGCATCATGCCAACACCTGAGACCGTTCGCTCACTGAGAACGTGGTTGAAGATTGTGCTCACCCCCATCAGCACCCTCCACTACATGGATGAGTACTTTGATCAGCAGGGGATTGACCGGCAGAAGATATACATGCCTGTTTTCCTTCTCGCTTTCCTTGCTCTGATGCGACTGTTGGGATACCCTCTTCGAATTATCAAGCGCGTTCGCAACATTAAGATAACACAGTCAGGAGGGCGATAATGACGTCGAGTACGGTCGATCTTAACAGTCATTCCAATAATTCTTTCGCGCAAGAATTTTTTAGCAGAAACCACAGCCGCAAGGGCATCATGAACGTATACCCATAGCCAGCCAGTCGGCTTTCCACTGAAGGAGACATTATTCAATATGAGTCCAATACGCATGTCAAAGTTAGAATCGGCGATCCGCATTGTCCTTGAATTCAATGAGGCTTTCAACCGTCATGATGTCGCTGGTATGATGAAACTTATGAGCGACGATTGTATCTTCGAAAACACGGATCCGGCGCCCGACGGCACGGTATACGTGGGCGGGGAAGCAGTCACTCATTTTTGGCAGGACTTCTTTCGCGACTCGCCCCATGCCCACATCGAAATAGAAGAGGCTTTCGGCCTGGGGTTGAGGTGCGTTATGCGCTGGAGATACGAGTGGGTGGATGCGGCAGGAAAAGAGGGACATGTCCGCGGCGTTGATATATTCAAAGTGAAGGACGGTCTCATCAGTGAAAAGTTATCCTATGTCAAGGGATAGCGCAGTCACGAATGGGAGCGGAGTTTATAAGTAAATGATGAGAATACCTGTCGACCTGTCATTGCTGACGAGTCCAAAGCGCCGAAGACTCAAGAGGAACAACAAGCCGTTGCTCCAGCCTGGTATTCCTTTGCAAAGGAAGCGGAAGCCGCCGGAGTGTTACTATCCAATAACGGACTTTCATCCGTAACTGACGCGACAACTGTCCGCGTTCGGGATGGCAAGATGCTGACCGCCGACGATCCACTCGCTGAAACGCATGGGCAACAAAAACAAAATGAGCGCTGATAAAACAATCGAGTATGATCCAGTCACGTCAGTTTTGAAATATAAAGTCGGCTATCTTCAACGAATCAACCAGGGGTACATTTCTATTAAGAGCGGATGAAGCCAACTTCGCCCTCTTTCATGTTAAACTCATCCATGCATGAAGGTAATCAACTCACTGAAAACCATCTATAACGAATATCCGCGCCAATACTGGCTGATGATCACCGGAATTATCATCAGCACCGCAGGCGGGAGCATGATCTGGCCCTTCCTTGTGATCTACGCCAGCAATAAATTAAACATGCCACTCAGCACCGTCGCAGCATTAATTTCGATCAACGCCGGAACTGGTTTAGTCTCGTCGTTGGTCGCCGGTACACTTGCCGATAAGATCGGACGCAAAGCCGTGATGGTCTTCAGCCTCGGCATGAACGGCGTTGCATACCTTCTACTCATTGGCGCCGAGACCTATCTTCATTTCGCAGGTCTCATGGTTTTGATAGGCTTATCGAATCCGCTTTATCAAGTCGGCGCCGATGCAATGCTTGCCGATATGATCCCCTCCGAAAAACGGACGGATGCTTACGCCATCAACCGCATCGCCAACAATGCCGCCTTCGCGCTCGGTCCTGCCATGGGTGGTTTCCTTGCCACGCGTTCCTACGACCTTGCATTTTATGGCGCGGCTCTGGGCTTTGGTACATACAGCCTGCTTCTTTTCTTTCAAGCAAAAGAAACACTCGTTATCACAGAACCACACAACACAGCAACTCCAATCACCGGGAAAGAAGTATTCAGAAGTTACTCACAAGTCTTTCAAGACAAACGCTACCTGACCTTCGTCGCGCTCATTAGCATCGGACTGATCGCGCCCACCATGATGTGGATTCTCATGCCTGTATATGCCAAAACTAATTATGGCCTCCCTGAAGGTCTATACGGTTGGATCCCCACCACCAACGCGCTGATGTGCGTCTTCGTACAATACTTCGTCACCCGGGTCACACGCCGTCACAAAACAATACCTGTCGTCGGTGTTGGCGTGTTGATCTACGCGCTGGGCACTGGCAGTGTCGCACTGATGACTGGCTTCTGGGGATTTTGGCTTAGCATGGTCATCCTCACGTTTGGCGAACTCACCCTCGTTCCCACCGCCAGCAAATACGTCGCCGATATCGCCCCTGCAGATCTACGCGGCCGCTACATGTCCATTCATTGGCTGGGGTGGGGACTGGCGCGTACCCTCTCGCCAATTGTCGGTGGTTTCCTCAACGATAATATTTCCCCGCACGCCATCTGGATCGGAGGTCTGCTTATCGGCCTTACCAGCGTCTTTGGCATCTTCATCTTCAACTATATTTCCACAACCCAATCAGCGCCTCAGACCTCAGCCTAAACCTGCTCCTGTTTCGATCTGCCTGACCTTACAAATGAGTTATTTTGTTATTAAACTGAATGTATTCCCAACAGTATGTGGTTGTATAATTTACCAATTCAGACCAAATCAGTCACATGGCGAAAGGGCAACCCAATGAAACACCATACTGTAACCTCATTAGCTTTTGTATTTTCTCTTATCCTTATTATGGCATTCGCCACATCGGCAGGTGCAAGTCCCAACAACCAGGATGACACATTGCAACAAGGAAAATATATTGCAACCATCGCAGGCTGTACAGAATGTCATACACCGCTCAAAGCAGAATATCAAGACCCCACCAAATATACATTAGAACAACTCCAGACAATTTCCTTTAACGCCATCGCCGCCATGGACGAAACCAAACTACTCTCGGGCGGCAGAGCCTTCGACCTTGGCCCTGCCGGTATTCTCTTCACCCGCAACCTGACTCCTGATAAAGAAACCGGTCTCGGCGACTGGACAGATGAACAAATTAAAATTGCCGTAAAAACAGGGGTATCGCATGATGGCAAAGTGCTTTTCCCTGTAATGCCATATCATGTCTACAATGGCATGGCTGATGCAGACATGGAAGCGGTTGTTGCTTATTTGCGTTCGGTAAACGCCGTAAGCAACCAGGTTCCTGAAAGCACAATCCCAACCGAAGGCTTTCCAACCCCTCCTTATACAACTGGCATCGTCGCGCCGGATGCATCAGACAAAGCCGCTCGTGGAGGTTACCTCGTCAACAGCGTAATGGGTTGTACGGATTGTCATACACCGGTAGATCCCACTTCCGGCGCTCCGGTCATGGATAAATATCTCGCGGGTCGCCAACCCTATGAGGGTCCATGGGGTATCGTCTATGGTGGCAATATCACTCCCGATAATGAAACCGGCCTCGGCACATGGACAGACGATGAAGTGAAACGCGCCCTCCTTACCGGCGTAAGAAAAGACGGGCGCCGCCTGATCCTTATGCCCTGGTTTGCTTATTCATCACTAACTGCCGAGGATGCAGATGCAGTTGTTTATTATCTCAAGAATGTCTTACCGGCCGTCAACAACCAGATCCCGGCCGCTTCGTTGAATGAAGGCTTCGAGCAGATGGCGCCCGAGGAACAGAATCAGGTATCGGCTGGGAGGGAAGCGATGTCTCCGCTCCTGATTGTTGTGGTTGGTATTGGTGTCATCCTGTTGGTGTCTCTTGTCGTGCTTATTCTAAGATGGAAGTCCTCATAATATGCTGGATGCAATGCGTAGATTAATCCAGGAAAAATATCTCAATATTCAAGCGAAGCTGGTTTTCCCGCTTGCGATCACCATTCTTTTGCTGGTGGCCGTGCTCTCGCCATTGACCAACAATCTAATCAACAGCCGCATCGAGTTGGAAGCCGATCGCAGGCTGAGCGAGATCGCTGATTCGGTTGGCGCGTTGATCGAAAATTCTGAAATATTGGCCCGCAATAATGCAACCCTGCTTGCCGAACAGCCCGATGTAGTGAGTGCCTTTCTTGATTTGGATGCCTCAATCGCCGCGCTCAATGAAAGCAAAACATCTTTGAATCTACAAGAGCTCTCGTTGTACTCAGCCGATTTCAAACCAGGCGACCCCGCATATTTCTATGGTGGACCAACAGTCGCGCGCAGATTGCAGGTAAGTGAGGATGCAGAGCGGATCTATGAAAAACTCATCTTAAGCGCAATCGACAATAAAGTTTCTGCGAGTAGTGTTGCGATTGCCCCGCAAGGTTCACAGATCATTGGTGTGGCGCCCGTGTTCACCACAACTGGACACGAATTACAGGGCGTGGTAGTTGCCACGTTTTACATGGACCAAGCTTATATAGATAACATCAGCCAGATCATCAATACCGATGTGGCTGTCGTTAAAGATAATTCTGTCATTGTGACCACGATCGATCCAAATGCAGGTTATGAAACTTTGATCAACCAGGGCTGGTTAAATTCAATAGAAACACCTGCTGTGAATGCAAAATATAGCAACAACGAAGATTATCGCGTGTTGGGACATCCACTCATAATTTCAGGGAATCAACAGGGATCAGTTCTGGTCGCCCAACCGATCGAAGAGTTGTTCGCTGTAAGCCGTAACATTCAGGTGATATTGCTCACAGTAACAGGTGTGTTCGGCCTTACGGCGCTATGGTTTTGGATCGCAGCTTTCCTGGCCTTCACCCGCCCGCTTGCCCAGCTGACACAGGCCACCACCAACATGAGCCAGGGTGACTTGAAACAAAAGGTAAACACGTCTTATTTGCTTTTTAAAGACGAGATCACGGTCCTGAGTGAGAATTTCAACACGATGGCCGAAAATTTAGGCAACCTCTACACGAGTCTTGAAGAGCGGGTGGAGCAGCGCACCCAGGAATTGGCGGAAGCCAGAGATGATGCGGTTGCGGCAAATAAATCCAAAACCGAGTTTATATCTGTGGTCTCGCATGAACTCAAGTTACCGATGACATCCATCAAAGGCTATAGTGACCTCATGCTTTCCGGTGCAACTGGTCAACTTAACGAGAATCAGAATAATTTTCTCAACACAATCCGCAACAATGTAAACCGCATGGCAACGCTAGTTTCTGATCTCGCAGATATTTCACGCATCGAAAGCGGCAACCTGCGCCTTGAACCGCGCGAGGTTCCAGTGTGGGATGTCATCGATGAAGTGGTTACCTTGACCCGCACACAAGTGACACAGAAGAATCAAACTGTTACGGTGAATATTCCCAAGGAACTTCCGAAAGCCTGGTGTGACCGCAATCGCCTCGCCCAAATCCTTACCAACCTCGTGAGCAACGCCAACAAATATACGCCCGAAGGCGGTGCAATTACCGTTCACGCTACCCGTGAAAATAGTTTGATCCAAATTAAGGTGGAAGATAACGGGCTTGGCATGACGCCAGAAGATCAGGAAAAACTATTTAGCAAATTTTTCCGTTCGGCAGATGACAAAGTACGCGAAGCTCCGGGCACCGGCTTGGGCTTAAGCATCACAAAAAATCTGATCGAATTGCAAGGCGGAAAAGTCTGGTTTGAAAGTGAATTCCGCAAAGGGACATCATTCTACTTTACAGTGCCCATAAACTTGGACACAAAAACGCCTCAAGCCTAAACTGAGAATACAAACACAGACAGCCCACCTCCAATGAGATGGGCTGTCTGCTGCATTTAGACTTCCGAAGTCTGGTCACATTCCTATTTATCACCCTCATACAAATATCCAGTGCCGCGCACACTCACGACGCGATCTGAAAGTGACGGGAAAGCTTCCAGCTTGTGGCGCAGGCGGCTGACCAATGGACGCAGAATTTCAGGAGCTTCGCGTTGTGACGTATCATAGCCTTGCACAAGTAGAACCAGTTCGCGATGCGAATAGACGCGCCCCGGGTTTTCGATCAACACACGCAACAAGCGTCCCTCAGCCGGGGTAAGATGAATCACCTGATCCTTTTTGCGGACCTGCCGGCGCGAGAGGTCAATATGTGTACCATCCTTCAACGAAATCTCCAACACGCCTTCATCCACTTCCATGTTGGCGGAACCACCGCGGGCTTTCAGGCGGGCTTCGCGTCGCGTCAGTCCTTTTTTCACACTGTTGACCACTTGTGAAGGCGGCGCGGGCTTGAGCAGATAATCGTGCACACGCAAACGCAACGCCTGAATGGCAGATTCAGTCGTGCCAAAAGCAGTCAGCAGAATCACTTCTGTTTCGGGTGATATTTGATTAACCACCTGGATCACTTCCAAACCATCCATGCCCGGCATACGGAGATCCACGATGATCAATTCGATGGGATGTGTCCGCACATACTCCACCGCGGCCTGTCCGTTCGGCACCGAATTTACAGCATAGCCTTCCAATCGCAGGATCTCTGTCAACGACTGGCGTGCAACAGGTTCGTCATCTACAACAAGGATATTCGATTTCATTGATCATCTCCCATTGGCAAAAATAATCGAAAACAGGCTCCGGTGTCGCGCCCATCAACAAGATCGAGCGTGCCGCCATGCGCGGTAACAATATTGTAACTCACTGTCAGCCCTAAACCAGTCCCTCCATCCTTTGTGCTATAAAAAGGTTCAAAGATATTGTTGCGCATTTCTTCAGGGATGCCGATGCCTGAATCTTCGAACAACATTTCGATACCATTGTCAAGCGCCCGCGCTTGAATGGTCAGGTTCCCGCCGCCCGGCATGGCGTCGAGCGAGTTCAAAATGAGATTAAAAAATATTTGTTGTATCTGGCTGTTGACCGCATAGATCGCAGGGAGTACTTCAGGCAGATCGGTTATCACTTCAATATGCCGTTGACCCAATTGCTGTGCCGTAAGACTCATCACATGCTTGAGCAATTCGAGTAAATCCACACGTTCCACTTTCACAGCACCCGGACGATAAAAATCCAACATGCGTTGCATGGTCTTCATCAAGCGTTCCAGCTCTTCACGCGCCAGGTCAAAATATTCCTTGCGCTTCTCCGGTGAAACATCTTCACGACCGGCAATATGCAAACAATTCTGCACCGATTGCAACGGGTTGTTCACCTCATGCGCAATGGAGGCGGTCAACCTGCCAGCCGCAGCCATCTTTTCGGCGCGTAGTAACGCCTCCTGCGATTCCTCCACCCTCCGCACATAACTGCGCAGGTCGGCATATAACCGCGCATTCTCCAGCGCCACTAATGCCTGACGCGCAAGCACCAGGAACATCTCCAGGTCCGCGCCGCGGAATGGCGGAACATTCGCATCCCGCGCCGCAAACAGGACGCCGCGCACTGCCGAAGGCGTCGAGCGCGCAATCGGGATCAGGATCGCCGCGCCAAGCTTGAGTGAAGAAAGAAGCGCCTGCGCCTCCACCTCCCCCGGTCCTGTCGCGTTGACAATGATCGGATTCCCATCTGAATCCACACTACTGACGAGGTGACTCGCAAAGCCTGATTCTTTCACATCCAAAATGTTGCCGCGCTGTGCAAGCGCAGAAATTATTGCACCATCCACCTGATAGTATGCGGCATTTGTGCAGCCGAGATGTATACAGATCTCGTTCACGATCAACGGGAATAATTTGTGTGTATCGGTCTCAGAGAAAAGCGCCTCAGTGGCATCGAAAAGCGGACGCAATGCCTGCGCACGCGCCGTATCGCGTTTACGACGATTATCGGTAATTGCCTGTTTGACCGACTCAAGCAATTCCTCACTGCGATCGAATGGCTTAAGCACCAACCCATCCACACCCTGACGCAGCGCGCGGATGGCGGTCTCGACGGTGCCAAATCCGGTCATCACCAACACAGCCGCGTCAGGCTGGGCACGTTGGGCACGCGAGATCACATCAAAGCCATCGATCTCCGGCATGCGAATATCGCAAAGCAACAAATCAACGCGTTGATGCTGGAGATGCGCGATTGCCTCACGCGGATCGGTACACGCGACCACTTCATACCCTGCCCGGCTCAATATGCGCTTACATAAAAGCGCAATGCCCGGTTCATCATCGACAACAAGGATTGAAGTTGATTCCATCTATTATTGCTCTAGGCGGCGTCCTGCCGCCGGTGACGGCGACGAAACCATAATCGGGCTGGAGATGAGGGGTAACCACACCATAAATTTTGATCCGACGCCCGGCTGGCTTTCCACATCGATCTGCCCGCCATGATCGGTAATAATTCCATATGTCACAGAGAGCCCCAGGCCTGTGCCGCCTCGATTGCCCTTGGTTGTATAGAATGGCTCGAAGATGCGCGCCTGATCCAATTGCGAGATTCCAACACCCGTATCTTTTATAGATACCGCAACCCCAGCGCGGTCACTCCGTGACGCGGATTCACTTTTGATCTCCATCTCGCCGCCATCAGGCATGGCTTGCAAAGCGTTGTGTACCAGGTTAAGTAATACTTGTTTTATCTGATTACCATCCATCGAAACCCAGGGCAGGTCGGATTGGAGGTTTAACCTCAATTCAACTCCACTGGTATGAATCAAATGACGGCTCAAGGCAACCACATCTTCGACCACTTCATTGAGCGAGGTGTTAGCACGCGTGCTCTCACTTTGCCGCGCAAAATCCAACAACCTGCGGACAACATCACGCGCCCGGCGCGCTTCTTTTAATACCAACTCAAGATCCTTATGAGCTTCAGTATCTTTGGGCAGGCTTTCCATCACAAGTTCTGAGAAACCTGTTACAGACGTCAACGGGTTATTCAATTCATGCGCGATGCCCGCCACCATTTCACCAACCGCGGCAAGTTTTGCAGCCTGGATCAGGCGATTCTCCGCCGAACGTTGGGCTTCCATACGGCTATGCAACTCCACCTGCATGGAACGTAACTGGCTGATCGTGATCTGCAATCGTTGATATTGATCTGCACTTGTGATCACTGTGGCTAGAATGCCAGCCAGCGATTCCAACGCGATGAAGTCGTTATGTGTGAAGGCATTGCGCGAACTGCTTTCCACATCCACTATGCCCAGGATCCTCGTACCTTCACGGATGGGAACACACATTTCAGATCCTGCCTGCCAGCCTTTGATGGGAACATAACGCTTATCCTGTAAAACATCATTAATCACCACGCCTTCCCCGGTTTCAAATACATGACCTGTCACCCCGCCAATCACCGGATATTCCACCGACTTCATGGCACGCTTGACAACATTCTGACTGGCGCCGCCGAATCCACCAATGGTCAGGTTATTTCTTTCATCGGCGATGAAGACCGCCGCAAGTTCATAAGCAAAATAGCGCGCCAACAGGTCAGCTGTGATCTCTGCTACTTCGCGCGAGTCGGTAAGCCCGATCACCTGCTGAACCACTTCATGGATCAGTTCCAAATTACGCGCCCGTCCTTCCGCTTCTTCGCGCAAGCGGGTGTAGTCGGCAAGGCTGGCAAGATGACTGGCTATAACAACCAGCAAACTTTCATCGTAGGGATTGAACGCATTCGTATGTGTACTTTCCACACTCAATAAACCAATGGTCTGTTCTCGAAAACGCAATGGGATGTATAAACCTGAAGACGCGTTTTCGTACAACGGCAGTTCAACACCACTCTGCGATTCCCCCAAGCGCACCTTTTGTCCACCCTTCAACAAGGGCGTAATGCGATGTTCTTCAACACTACGCAATGTTGAAGTCATATTGCCGTCTTTGACTCGGTATTCATGCAGTATGCGGTTATCGGAGGAAAGCAAATAAAGAATGATCAACTCCGTTCCAAAAGCGCGCGCCAGGATCGCAAACACACGCCGTGCGATCTGATCAAGATTTCTGCCCGAGGAAACCGTCAATGCAAAATCGTTCAACATCGCCAGACGACGCAAATGCCCCGACATCTCAGCAATTGTCATGATCGTTTCAATCGCCGGTGCGATCTGGGTGGAAAGGTCGATCAACCGATTCCACTCATCACCTTTGAACTCACTAACCCGCCAAAGAACCAGCGCACCGATCAACCGTTGACCGATCACCAGCGGAATACATGTCCATAACTTTGTGTTGGATTTCAAACCTTTATGCGGTATTTGACTCCATAACGGGTCCCCGCGATTAATAACCATAGGCGTCAGGTTGCGGTTCATGCGACGGAACGGCGTGTGCGCATCTATTGAAAGAACGAGGTCGGCACAGGCAGCCGCATTCCACTGTGCACGTACTTCGAGCGCATCACCGCGTCGCACCGCGAGGAAGCCGCCTTGCACAGTCACAAGCCGGATAAATGAAATCAGTGCACGGTCGAGGGCACGCGGCAGATCGTAGGGGTTTTCCGAATCAAGATCGGGAATCAGTAATGAAGCCGCCACCGAAGATGATGGCGACACATTCTCAACTTCCGGTTCATGGTTCACACCCGAAACAACCAAACGCCACAAACGCTGGGTGTCATTGCTCAGTTGACCTGCTCCCACGATCACAACCCGCGATACTCCCTGCAACGGAAAGGCAAACAATCTCTCCACTTCCAACTTATTCGATTCAGGGATTGAAACAGAACGGCTTTGCCCGCCACTTAATGCACCACACAACCATGAGTCTACTTCGCCTCTGCTTAAAAATTTAACAAGCGCAGGCTGGGTCTTCCTGCCCAAATGGTAATGAACAACCACGCGCCACTTCCCCATCTCCCGTTCCACCAATGCAGACCAGGCGGCGTTCGTCAATTGGCTGGCTTCTTTTAGTTGAAACTCAATATTCGTTTGAGTAGGCATCCTAGGTTAATTATACAGCAGGTTGCAATGCGGGATGGTACCTCACTGTACAATGGTAGAATCAACGCATGACTGACCTTATCGTAATCGGCGGTGGACTTGCGGGAAGCGAAGCCGCCTGGCAAGCCGCACAATGCGGACTCAAAGTGCAACTCTTCGAAATGCGCCCGACCCTCCAAACCGGAGCGCATCAGACTCACGACCTGGCTGAACTCGTTTGTTCGAATTCTCTTGGCTCCAACCTCCCTGACCGCGCCTCAGGCTTGCTCAAAAACGAAATGCGGATGCTCGGCTCCATGCTTTTGGAATGTGCCGAATCCTCGTCATTGCCTGCGGGCGGCGCGCTGGCAGTTGACCGCCAACGCTTCGCACAACTTGTGACGGAACGAATCTCAAATCATCCGAATATTGAAATTGTTCGGGAAGAAATGAAAGCGATTCCCAACACGCCAACCATCGTCGCGAGTGGACCACTCACTTCGCCCGCGCTTTCACGATCCATTGCGGCGTTGAGCGGCGAAGAACATCTCTTTTTCTTTGACGCCATTGCACCCGTCATCCATGCTGAGTCTATCAATATGAATATCGCTTTTCGCGCATCACGGTATGGCAATGGCGCCCGTCCTTCGTCTGCGGACATCGCAAACACCGCTCCGTCCTCCGCTCAGGACGAAGATGGGGATTACATTAACTGTCCCTTCACAAAAGAAGAATATTACACATTCGTTGAAGCGTTGATGCAGGCGCAACGCATTGAACTACGTTCCTTTGAAGATGCCATCAAGAGCGGAGTCAAAGCTGGTCAGTTCTTTGAGGGTTGTCTGCCAATCGAGATCATCGCCGAACGCGGGATTGATTCGCTGGCGTTCGGTCCCATGCGCCCGGTGGGTCTCAAAGATCCGCGTACAGGTAAACGTCCGCATGCGGTGGTGCAGTTGCGGCAGGATAATCTCGCGGGCAGTTTATATAATCTGGTTGGTTTCCAGACCAATCTAAAATTTCCCGAACAAAAACGCGTGCTGCGGTTGATCCCCGGTCTTGAGAATGTCGAATTTTTGCGGTACGGACAAATGCACCGCAACACGTTCATTGCTTCGCCGAAACTATTGCGCCCCACACTTCAACACATCCAACGCGCTGACCTTTTCTTTGCAGGTCAGATCACCGGCGTGGAGGGCTACATGGGCAACATCGCAACCGGTCTGCTCGCGGGTCTCAATGTTACTCGCCTCCATTATCACGAAGAGCCACTCACTCTTCCCCAAACCACCATGCTCGGCGCGCTCTGCCATTACGTCACACACGCCGACCTCAAAGACTTCCAACCCATGAAAGCCAACTTTGGAATTCTCCCAACGCTTGACATTACTCCAAAGATCGGAAGGCGCGAACGCGGTCAGGCGTATGCTGATCGTGCGCTGGCAGACATTCTGCAAATCCGACAGCAGGCTGTCGGACTCCAGAATTTAATATGACAAAAAAATCCATCGCGCTCTACTTGACCATCATTGGACTCTTGCTCGTCATCGCTGTGGGTTGGTATATTTATGCGCTTCTCTTCCAGCCGAAGCCTGCTCCGGTTTCCTTCGACGGACTCCGCGCTTATGCAGACGTGCAGACTCAAGTCGCTTTCGGGCTGCGCATACCGGGGTCGGATGGGCATGCCCAAATCATGGAATGGATGCGAGCAGAACTCGAATCCGCGGGCTGGCAGGTCGAAATCCAGGAATCTGAAGCGCTGGGACATCCCATCAAAAATATTGTCGCCAAAAGAAATGACGCAAGTCCGCAAATTATTTTGGGTACGCATTACGACTCGCGCATGTTCGCAGATAATGATCCTGATTCCACCAATCACACACAACCTGTTCCGGCTGCGAACGATGGCGCATCCGGTGTAGCGGTGTTAATCGAACTCGCACGGACGCTGCCTGATGACACAGTGAATACCTGGCTGGTATTTTTCGATGCCGAAGATAATGGGCGGATTGAAGGCTGGGATTGGATTCTGGGCTCACGTGAATTTGTAAAGAATAATACGCTTCAACCACGCGCAGTTGTAGTCGTGGATATGATCGGCGACGCGGATTTGAATATCTATAAAGAGCGCAACTCGAACCCGGAACTGACCGATGAAATTTGGGCGACAGCAAATAGTTTAGGGTATGGGAATAAATTCATCCCCGAATATAAACATTCCATGACAGATGACCACACACCGTTCCTGGAGGCAGGCATGCCCGCCATGGATATTATTGATTTCGATTATCCGTACTGGCACACAATGGCGGACACGCCCGATAAAGTTTCTGCAGAAAGTTTGGAAGCAGTGGGCAAAACCTTATGGACATGGATCACACAACAAAGCGGGCAGAACTGATAAAATGGGTTATATCATGCTGAGGAGGGCAATGCCCAACAAAGCATCTCGGCAACGAAATCCGAGACTCTCACCTGCACTTGCGCCAGGTGCAAGTGTCGCTTCGCTCAGAGTGACATGCCAATAAAAATGCCAAAGAAGAAGATCACTCTCGCTCCCATTCAAAAAGTGCTTGCCAAGGTTCGCCCAGTCTGGATTGAACGCGTGGGCATGGAATTGGCGCGCGGCATGGAAGTGCGCGCTGGCTTTCAAGAACAACTGGGGCGTTTCTTTGACCTACTCGATCAATCCGTCACCACCGGCGACCCGGCCTGGATGGATTCCATTCTGCTTGATTGGGCAAAATCATCCACGGAGACCGACCTGGAAGAGGGACTGTATCACGTCTCATTCCTGCTCAACCGCATGATCGCGTTGACCATTCAAGTGGTACGCGATGAACTGCCAAAACAGCAGGCGCTTGATTTTTTAGCGGCGGTCATTCCCATTTATACCTACGGATTAGGCGTGGTTGCGCGTTACGAAATGGAGACCCGTGTGGCGCACATTTCGAACGAAATGGATAAAGTACAGAAGCAAATGGAACGCGTCGATAAAAGCAAATCGGCTTTTATCTCGGTCGCGGCGCACGAACTTAAAACCCCCATCACTTTGATCGAAGGCTACTCCGCCATGATGGAGGACTTGATACGCGAGAACAAGAGTGCCAGTCTCGGAAGCCTGATGGGAGGCATGACTACAGGGATCATTCGTCTGCGCGCAATTGTGGATGACATGATCGATGTCTCGATGATCGACAATGATTTGCTCCGATTAAACTTCCAGCCCATGCAGATCAACCAGATGATCGAAGCGCTTTATATCGAAATTGAAAACACTCTACGCGTTCGAAAATTGACCCTTGATCGCATAGATTTTGAAGGAAACAAACAATGGATCTACATTGATGCAACCCGCGTTCAACAAGCGTTACGAAACCTGATCAATAACGCGATAAAATATACGCCCGACGGCGGAACGATCACCATCAACGGCAGAACCCTGCCCGGCTTCATCGAAGTGACGATCGCAGATACCGGTATCGGTATTTCGACCGAGAATCAGGCAGTGATCTTCGAAAAATTTGGGCAACTTGGGCGTGTGGAATTGCACTCCAGCGGTAAAACCAAATTCAAAGGCGGTGGACCGGGGTTGGGCTTGCCGATTGCGCGTGGCATCCTGGAAGCGCACGGCGGCTCGATTTGGGTTGAATCTCCGGGTCACGATGAAATAAAATGCCCCGGCTCCACATTCCATGTGCTGATTCCTTCACGGACCGAATCGCCGGACCCCAAGATGGCGAAGTTGTTTGATTCGCTTGGTAAACAAAAAACAAAGACTCTGGAGTCGGACAGCTTGCTGTCAGATGAAAATGCGGGAGCAAGCTCCCGCATTCCAGAGTCATAAAAAAACCATGTCTAAAAAATATCCTCAACCAACCATGGCGCCGCGTGAAAAAGCATTTCTCGTTGGCGTGGACTTATATAAGCAGAAGACATTTCTGCCGCTCGAAGATTCGCTCAGCGAACTGGCTTTGCTTGCAGACACTTCCGGTTTGGAAGTCAGCGGCGAAATGACTCAAAAACTGGATCGCCCGCACGTGAAGACCTACATCGGTCCCGGCAAAGTGGACGAGTTGAAGTTGCTTGTGGAAGAGACGCTTTCACAAGTGGTTATCTTCGATGATGAACTCTCACCGCGTCACCAACGCGAGTTACAGGAGGCATTAGGCAAAAACGTCCGCGTGCTGGACCGCACCGCGTTGATCCTCGATATCTTCGCCCAACACGCCCATACCAAGGAAGGCATGTTGCAGGTAAAGCTCGCTCAGTACGATTACTACCTGCCGCGCCTCACCGGTCAATGGACGCATCTTGAACGTCAGGCAGGTGGTGGCGGTGGACGTGCAGGCTCAACCGGTGGCGTGGGGTTGCGGGGCCCCGGTGAAACTCAATTGGAAGTGGATAAGCGCGCCATTCGGCGGGAAATCGCTCACTTGAAAAAAGAGTTGGAAAAAGTCAGCGCACATCGCGAACGTTATCGCGCCCAACGTAAACGCTCACGCATCCCAACTGTGGCATTGGTAGGTTATACCAATGCCGGCAAATCCACGCTACTGAATAAACTGGCGAAGTCGGATGTTTATGTTGCAGATCAACTCTTCGCCACGCTTGACCCCACCACGCGTAAAGTGGAATTGCCGGGCGGTTATCAGGCGTTGATCACAGATACAGTGGGCTTTATTCAAAAACTACCCACCGCATTGATCGAGGCCTTTCACGCCACACTGGAAGAGATCGTCGAAGCGGATCTGCTTTTGCATGTTGTGGATATTTCACATCCCAACGCGTTGAATCAATTCAACGCCGTGCAGGAGACTCTCGATGAACTTGGCGCGCATCACATTCCGGTTGTGACCGCCTTGAACAAAACCGATCTCTTGCGTGACCCCGAGTCCGCAAAGGATGCAGTGAGTCGCTACTCGAAAGCCGTGACAA
>Ga0137338_1000076_pt1 | contig 15678 bp, 25 predicted proteins | sample EasRivERMLT366_2_FD_104770 | JGI IMG/M metagenome (GOLD analysis project Ga0137338, IMG submission 104770) | Soil microbial communities from meander-bound floodplain in the East River, Colorado, USA - East River MetaG ERMLT366_2 | ecosystem: Environmental > Terrestrial > Soil > Floodplain ...
GACGCCGCCTGGGACGCCGCCGGGGCCGCCGCCGGGGACGCCGCCGGGGCCGCCGCCGGGGCCGCCGCCGGGGCCGCCGCCGGGGCCGCCGCCGGGGCCGCCGCCTGGGACGCCGCCAGGGTCGCCGCCTGGGACGCCGCCTGGGACGCCGCCAGGGTCGCCGCCTGGGACGCCGCCAGGGTCGCCGCCTGGGACGCCGCCTGGGACGCCGCCGGGGCCGCCGCCGACAAGGTGAAGTCGGACGGAGGCGACTACTACGCGCAGTACAACGCGGCATACGTCGTCGCGAAGGAGATCTTCGCCAAAGAGCCGCTGCCCGAGTCGTTCGTCGAGACGACGAAGGCGCTGCAAAAGTCCGCCTACCTGCTCGTCGAGCGGATGATCGAAGTCGGCCGAGAGCCGGTGGCAGCGTGATCACCGACGAGACGCGTGCGCGGATCGACCGTTTGCGCGACCAGGCGAACCAGGGGTTCCCGACGGCGTGGATCGCCGAGAACGAGGGCGACGAGGTCGCCGGCACCTTCAAGCGGCTCGAGAAGGGCAACACCCGCTTCGGCACAGCGTGGATCGTGATCCTCGACGACGGGGCGCTCGAGCATGCGATCTGGCTCGTGCACACGGTGCTCCGCAACGAGTTCCGCAAGATCCGCCCGGTCCCCGGCGAACTCGTGTATGTCCGCTACGACGGGAAGAAGGTGCCCGACGGTGGCGGCGCCGCATACGAGGTCTACACGGTCAAGGTCGACCGCAAGGCCGAGGGTGTGCGCTGGGACGAGGTCGGAGCCGCCGACGAGATCTCCTCACGTGTCGTCAACCAGCCGGCCGCCGACGACCCCGGCGCGATCGAGCGACCGGCCCCCTCGGATGACGACGTCCCCTTCTAGCCGCCGCGAGCCGCGGGTGCGGCCCGAGCCGGCACGTCCGGAGCCTGTGATCCCGAAGGGCTGCTCACGCTGGGGTGACATCCCCGGGGCGTTCAACATTCAGACGCGCTGCCGTCTGCCCGCCGGCCACGCCGGACCCTGCGACTTCCGAGGGCTCGGATGAGCGTCAAGGTGCTCTCGACGTTCATGCTCGAGTCCCGCTCGGCGCTCGGTGCTCGGATCGTCGGCATGGTCCTGTCGGACTCCGCCTGGGACGACGGGATCTCGTGGCTGCCGGTCGACCAGATCGCGCTGCGGGCGAATCTCTCCGAGCGGCAGGTCTACCGGTGCCTCACGGAGCTCGAGCAGCTCGGCGAGCTCGAGAAGCGAAAGGCGCAGCGCGGCCGCCGGCGGCTGAACGTCTACCGGATGCGTCTCGGGGCGTCTGTCCCGCAGTACGAGCACCTGCCGATCGACCTCGGCGACCCCTTCTCCGACGACCTGCCAAATTGTCAGGTGGTCGCGGGTTCGGGCCCACGACCTGACACCCACGTCAATGACGACCTGACACCCAAGTCAGGTCGTCATCTAAAGGAAGCACGTAAGGGTTCACGTAAACCCCTTGCGACCGCCTCTGACGAGGCGTCCGCGAGCAGGCCTCGCGACCTGATCTGGGATGCGCTCGAGGAGCGCTTCGGGGCGGTCGCTCCGAAGACGAACGCGCACGCTCGCCGCAACAAGGCCGTCGGCGACCTGCGCAAGCTCGAAGCTGACCCCGCTTCGATCCGTCGCGCCTGCTCAGCGTGGGGGAGGCTCTTCCCCGGCGCGGTGCTGACCGACATCGCTCTCGCGACGCACTACCCGCAGCTCGTGCGCTCGCCTGCAGCCCGACCGCTCGCCGCCGTCCAGCCTGAGCCGCTGCCGCAGGAGCTCTCCGACGAGGATCGCGCAGCGAACGCGCAGCGGCTGCGCTCGCTCGCCGGCGGGAGGTCGTCGTGAGCAAGATCGTGACGACCGACCTCTGCCGGTTCCGTCTCGTCCAGACACAGGCCGACCCGCTTGAGCACGCCTGGCTGTTTGAGTGCCCTGGCTGCGGAAGGTGGGCCTATCTCGACGACGACCAGTGGCACGGTCGCGTCTCGGTCGATCACTCAGGGGAGACGTCACCGACAACCGGGGCCGTCTGCACTTACCACGAGACGCACGACTACCAGGCCGAACTCCGAGCGCGGATCGCGGCTCGATCGCTCACGGGTAATTCGCCGTTCGATCCAGAAGACCAGCCGACCCCATGCGAGGTCGGACAGCCCGCGGCGCAGCCCGGCGGCGGGAGGTCGACGTGAACCCGCCGCGTCTGAGCGCGATCCCGGAGCTGCAGGCGCTGCGCGACCGGCTCGACCTGGCGATCGCCGTCCCGAGCACGATCGACCGTGGCGAGCATCTCGAGCTGGTGCTGCTCGAGGTCGCCCGCGGGAAGCGCCTGAGTGCTCTTCGCCGCGGCGCAACCGTCGCGCAGGCCCTCTCGATCCTGACCGACACCCACAACCACCACGAGGAGGTACGTCATGGCTGAGCGCATCCCAGCCGGAGCGTTCGACACTGTCGCGAAGCTGCTCCGCACGAACGTCAAGCGCCCCGACGGCAAGGACGCGACCGCGTTCGACGACGACGCACGCTCGAAGGCTGCGCTGCGCACGGTCGTCAACGAGCACGACGGCAGGATCGCCGCCGCGGAGGCGCGGCTGGAGGCCCTCCCTTTCCCTTTCGGGGCGGGCTAGTTGCCTGGGGCCTCGACAAGGGCGACTGGACTGCTGTCGAGCTCGTCCGCCGCGCCGGCGGCGCGAACCCGCACGGGATCATCCTCGACTGCCTCGCGCTCGAGCTCGACGACTTCGACAACGCCGAACGCTGGGGCGAGTTCCGCGAGGCCTGCTTGAACGGCTCCCCTGCGATCGCCGCCGGTGTCTGGTTCACCGAAGGCGGGAACGTCGTGCACACCCCCGACGACGCGCTCTTCGCGATGGCCGAGCTCGAAACCGAGGACGACTACGCCGGCATCGTCGCCGTCCCCGCTCCTGCCTGCCCGCACGCCGTCGTCACGCACTTCGGGCCGATCGACCCCGGTGTTCTCGGCCTCGCCGACGCCCGCGAGAAGGCGGCGCCGCTGATCGCCGCCGGCTACGCGTGCGTCACCGAGGCGTACATGGGCGAGAACCCGCAGGCGACCCCGGACGCTCTCGACTTCCGAGCGGCGCAGCTCGGCTGGCCCTCATGGGAGACCGAGGTAGTGCACTCGCAGCCGCTCTTCGGCGTCCACAACGCGCCGCTCTCCACCTACACGCCCTGGTTCGACTGGAAGCCGGGATCGTGGCTCTACGTCGTGGAGAACCTGCTCTCGTGACGAAGGCCTCGACGGCGCGCAGCCCGTTCCCGTGGTTCGGCGGCAAGCAGAAGCTCGCCGACTCGATCATCGCGCTCTTCCCGCCGCACCACGTCTACGTGGAGGTGTTCGGCGGCGGCGCGAGCGTGCTCCTGTCGAAGACGCCGGCCAACCTTGACGTCTACAACGACCTCGACGAGGGGCTCGTCAACTTCTTCCGCTGCCTCCGCGACGAGCCCGAGCGGTTGGTCGCACTGCTCGAGCTCACGCCGTACTCACGAGCGGAGTGGGCACACTCGCGGGCGACCTGGTTCACCATCGACGATCCTGTCGAGCGCGCACGCCGCTGGTACGTCGTCGCGTCGCAGACGTTCGGCGCGATCGCCTACACCGGCCGAGGGTGGGGCGGTGAACGCCTCGGCCGCATGCACCTCAACGGGGCTGCCTCGACCGCCAACCGCATTGACCACATCTGGCGCTTCGTGGAGCGGATGCGGCTCGTGCAGATCGAGGCGCTCGACTGGCGAGAGTGTCTGGAGCGCTACGACCACGCCGACTGCGTCTTCTACCTCGACCCGCCGTACGTCGCCGCGACGCGCCGGTCGGGCGGGTACGCGCACGAGCTGACCGACGACGACCACGTGGAGCTCGTCGAGCGTGTGCTCGCGCTGGAAGGCGTCGCGATCGTCTCCGGCTACGAGCACCCGAGCTACGAGCCGCTGGTCGCCGCCGGCGGCTTCGTGCGCCATGAGTACGACGTGGCCTCGACGGCCGGCCGCCGCAGCGTTGGCGGCAAGCGCGACCGCCGCCTCGAGGTCATCTGGGCGAGCCCACGAGCGGCACATCCGACGCTCTTCTCGGCGGGTGCGGCGTGAAGCTCCGCCCACGGGAGTCCGCATGAACGCGGCGGAGAACCGTCCAGAGATCACGGTGCGCCTCGCCACTGACGCCGAGCGCGCCGACAAGTTCCCGCCGCTCGTCCGCGGGCGACGCCGCATCCGGGTCCCGAAGTACGTGGTCGTCGTGTCGCGGGACTACATCTGCTCCGTGTTCGGGCTGCCGCAGGGAGGCGACACGCGCTCCGAGGCGGTCTTCTGGGCGGAACGATTTGCCTCGAATAACGACTACTCGTTCGTACGACCCTCCGGGTGGGAGAACGTCCAGGGAAGGCTCTCGCGATGAACGCGGCGGAGACCCTGGAGATCCTCGGACGCCCGGTCCCGAAGAGCCGCCCGCGCCTCGGCCGCGGCGGCAAGACGTTCACGCCTGAGCGCACCCGCCTCTACGAAGAGGCGGTCGCCTGGCAGTGCCGCGCCCAGCGCGTCTGGCTCGGCCGATCCGCCGTCGAGGTGACGATCGAGCTCCACTCGACCGCCGAGCTCCGCGGCGACCTCGACAACTACGCGAAGGCCGTACTCGACGGCCTCCAGGCGGGCGAGGCGATCGTCAACGACCGCCAGGTCGTCGCCCTGCACGTGTCGCAGCATGTCGGCGGCACCGTCGAGAAGACCGTCGTCCACCTCCGAGCACTCGGGGCGGCATGAGGGAGAAGCCCTGGAACGAGAAGACGCTCGACGAGCGGTACGCGCACGAAGAGGGCAGCTTCAACTGGTGCATCGACCGAGTCGACGTAGGTGACCCGGAGATCTCTCGCCTCATCCGCGTCGTCTGTCGCGACCAGACCGTCTGGCCCGAGCAGCTCCTCGGCCGTCGCGGCGCCGGAGTCGCCGTCAGCCCACGCAGCTACCCAGCCTCGACAGGACCCTGCCCGGAGCCCCTCATTGGGTCGCGCTTCGCGTTCGCTCGTCGGCTGATCTGGCGCGGCGCCTACGAGGTCACCGACCACTCGGTCGAGAACATCGCTGCGATGGTCGGCGGCTACTCCCCGTCGACCGTCCGTCCCTGGGCGACGAGCTGGCGGCTCTTCGAGAAACGCGACCCGATCTGGTGGAGGTACTGGGGCTCGAAGTTCATCGACCTCGTCGGCTGCGAGATGCCGCCCGAGTACCTGGTGGAGCAGCCGGAGTGAGCGCCGTCGCGATCCAGAAGCGCTCAGGCGTCGTGCACGCGGTGCGGCTCGAACGCGACCCCGAGCTCCGCGAACCGGTGCTGATGACCGCGTGCGGACGCTGGGCCGGCCGCCGAACGTCGTTCCACATCCTGCAGGGCATCCTCGTCGTGCCCGTCACCTGCTCCACCGAGGCGTGCCGGCTCGCCGGGAAGGCGACGAAGTGAAACGCTGGGAGCTCGTCGCGCTCGTCCTCGGCCAGTTGCTCGCCGCCGTGGCTCTCTTCCTCGCGGGGATGCACTTCGCGAACGTGGGGCGCTACCACGGCTGCACACTCGCGGCGCTGGGCCCGGAGCTCTTCTACGCCTGCCCGGTGCGTGCGACGCCGCCGCCGGCGACCGGAGACCCGGCGTGAGCACGATCGCACTCTTCCGCGACGGCCGTCCGGTCACCGGCGAGGAGCTCAAACGCGAGCTCGTGCTCGCCTTCATCGACTCCTGGTGGATCACGAACTGGACGAGCCCGTCGATCCGCGAGATCGGCGCCGCGATGGGCTGGTCGTCTCCCGACGTCACGCACCGCTACGTCACAAGGCTCGTCGACCAGGGCTACCTCGAGGTCAAGCGTCTCAGCGCGAAGCGGGTGCTCTACCGGAGAGCCACATCGTGAGCTGGCGAACGCTCGATCCCGCCGTGCGCGAAGCGGTCGAGGCGACACTGACCGAGAAGCAGCTAGAGGCCTTCCGGCTCTACCTCGCCGGCTGGAGCACACACGCGATGGCACTCGCGCTGCACATCGACCGCCGGGCGATCCGGGACCGCCTCGACGCCGCGCGTCGCAACCTCGCCCGGGCGGGGGTTGAGCAATCGTCGACGGGAGAATGGACGATCAACAAGGAGGCCGCCGCATGACGCAGATCCTGCCCCGCTTCTACCGCCGCCAGCAACAGGCCGACGACCACGCGAAGGTCGCGAAGATCGTCGCCGAGTCGGGAGCGGACATCGTGCCGGTCAACCCCGGCGCCGGTCTGCACGCCGACCCCATCCGCCTCCGCGGGATCCCCGTCGTCGGCGGGTCGGCCGGCGTCTCGCCGGGCACGGATCCAGCCCGCGAGGTCGAGAGGCGCATGATGCAGAGCGACAGGAGCTCATCGTGAGCGACCTCGACGGGCTGGCCGACCTCATCCCACGCGACGACTGGCTGGCCCACGTCCCACCCGAGGTGCGCGAGTGTTTCAACGTGAGCGCTCCAAGCTGGCGCTCCGCGATCGCGGACTCGGCGCTGCCGCCGCAGGCGCGTCACGTCGCGCTGACGCTCTCGCTGCACATGAACGAGCGCGGCGGCGGCAGCTGCTTCCTGTTCCCACGGACGCTGAGGAAGGAGACAGGCCTCGGCCGCTCCTCGATCGTGAAGTACCTCCGCCTGCTCGAGCAGGAGGGCTGGCTCTACCGGCACCACGGAGGTGGGAAGGTGATGACGAGGTACATGGCCATCTCCCCGAGCGACCGACTCCTCGCCGCCGCGTTTGCGAAGGAGGCACGGGAGAACGGTGACGTCCGCTCCGTGTAGTAGCGTGCGCGCAGTCGCGTTTCTGTGTCGTGACGCATCCGATGTTCGGGGCCCTCGCGGCCCCGACGTCGTTCAGGTGTCCGTCCGACCGCCCGGCTACTATGCCGCCCGCCAGTGTGTACGCCCTGGCGGGTGAGCGCTTGAGGCTCACTCCCCGGACGAGATTCTTGCGACCTCAGACCGGCCGAGAGGCCGGTTTTCTCTGTGGAAAAAACATCAGGTCACAAGCGCTGCAGTGCCTGCGGTGAGCTGAAGCCATTCCCCGAGTTCAATCGATGCCGAGCTCGCCGGGATGGCCGACAACGCAACTGCAGGCCGTGCAGTCTTGCGCGTTCACGGAGGTGGGCTACCGAGAACAGGCAGGGGCAGGCCGCTCACGCAAGGCGTTGGAGTCGACGGCACCCTGGCTACCGATCTTTGCATACGTGGCTGAGCAAGAACTTCACCAAGAGTGGTCGCTGTGAGGAGTGCGGCGCAGCCGGAAAGACTCACTGGGCGAACGTGAGCGGCGAGTACCGACGTGATCGAACCGACTACTCCGAACTATGCCCTCCGTGCCATGCACGTCAGGATGCCGATCGTCGCGACCGAGAGCTCCTGGCTGCGTGATGCTCCAATCTCCTATACAGGCGAAGCCGAACCCGACCGGCAACCGCCTCGTGCGTCTGCGCGACGTTCCGCCTGACGAGAGGATGCGAGCCGCTGCGCTCGCAGCTCGGCACGCCCGCGATCGGAGTGAGCGCTATCGCCTCTTCGAGCTCGCGCTGGATCCCGGCGACGCCAGCGGAAGGATCGCAGCGTGAAGGTGTGCGCGGAGCCCGGCTGCCCGGTGCTGATCGACCGCGGCTCCCGCTGTGTCGCTCACGGCGGCGGCACGACGACGCAGCGTGGCTACGGGCACGAGCACCAGCGGACAAGGTCACTGCTGCTGCCGTTCGCGATCGGCCAGCCCTGCCCACGCTGCGGCGAGACGATGCTCGAGCACGAGCCGCTCGACCTCGACCACTCGACGCCGCTCGCCGAGGACCGCGGCAGCGTCGGCGATCGCATCGTGCACGCGAGCTGCAACCGGAGCGCAGGAGCACTCGCCGCCGCATGACGGAGCGTCTCTTCGATCTTCCCGCGGTAGCCCAGCCCGCTTCGATGATGAGCATCCACTTCAAGCCGCTTGGCGTGAGCGCACAGCTGCTTCTGGCGTCGCGGCTACTGGAACTCGGGCACAAGGTGGGTGGGGTAGACCGACTAGGCGAGGGCACCCCAGCTGACCGCGCTAGGCATCTCGCCTCGCGTACGGGTTCCGGGAGCCGTTACGGGTTCGGGGAGGCGGCGTAGCGTTGCCTGGCCCGGCACCGAAGATGCCCGAGCAGCGCCGGCGACGGAACGTGCCCGAGCGCGGCGAGTGGGTCGACCTCGAACCGATCTCGAAGCCGGTCCTTCACGAGCTCCCGCCGCTCGAGGTCGAAGGGGAAGCGTTCGGCTGGCCGCCCGACACCGTCGCGATGTGGGAGGCGTGGCGTCAGGACCCGGTCACGGCACAGTGGTCGCCGGCCGACGTCGCCTTCGCCTTCGACACGATCAAGCTCCACGCCCAGATGACGTCCTCGAACGCGGCGGAGATACGGCTGCGCATGGATCGCCTCGGCCTCACCCCGAAGGGGAAGCGCGACCTTCGCTGGCGGATCGCACCGGTCGAGGCCGAGGTCGTGCAGATCCGCAAGCGGAAGCTGCCGCAGACCCGGAGGCTCCGCGCCGTATGAGACCCCGTCGCGTCGCCGACTCAACGACCGTCTTCCGGCTGCCGGGTGGAAACGAGGACAACGACCTCTGGGTGAAGACGGGCTCGACCGACGGCGAGCCGTGGCTCGAGTCGGTCTGGGAGCTCACCGAGGAAGAGCGAGCAGCGATCGCCGCCGGCGGGACGGTCGAGCTGCGCGTCTGGGGCGCCGGAACGCCGCCCGTCTCCCTCGCGGTCGGCGCGAGCCTCGAGGATCGAAAGAAGGCTCCTGCGTGAGCCGATGCCCAGACCACGGAGCTCACGCCGGCGAGCTCTGCCTGCCTTGCTTCGGCCGTCAGTCCGAGCGCGTCGAGCGCGAGTCGGCTCCGCTGCGAGACACGGTCACGAGCTCCGCTATCCGCCGCTCGGTGCTGGAGCGCCTCGCCTCGTCGAACGGCCACGGTCCCGGTCACCTTGAGGTCGTCCGTGGCTGAGCCGCGCTGCCAAAACTGTGATGGGAAGCGCTGGGACGGCGAGGGCCGCTGCCGCGAGTGCCGCGAGTTCCCGACGCTCGGCTACCAGGTCGCCGACTTTATCGAGGCGATGTGCGTGATCCCCGACCGCGACCAGGTCGGCGAGCCGTTCCTGCTGACGACCGAGCAGCTCCGCTTCACGCTCTGGTTCTATCGTTTGCGCCCGGACGTCCGCTTCTTCAAGACCCGCTCCGTCTGGCAGCTGCCGTTCTTCTTCGCCCGCGGCGCCCAGCTCGTCCGCCCGCAGAAGTGGGGGAAGGGCCCGTTCGCCGGCGCGCTCGTCTGCGCCGAGGCTCAGGGCCCGGTCGTCTTCGACGGCTGGGACGCGAACGGAGCTCCGGTCGGGCGGCCGTGGTCGACGCCGCTGATCCAGGTCGCCGCGCTCTCCGAGGATCAGACCGACAACGTCTGGACGGCGCTGCAGCCGATGATCGAGCTCGGCGCGATCGCCGCCGACATCCCCGACACGGGGATCACCCGGATCAACCTCCCTGGCGGCGGCCGGATCGAGCCCGTGACGTCGTCGGCGGTCTCGAGGCTCGGCCAGCGGATCACGTTCCTCGTGCAGGACCAGACCGAGTCGTGGACGCGGTCGAACCGCGGCCGCGAGCTCGCCGACAACCAGCGCCGCAACATCGCCGGGATGGGCGGCCGCTGGCTCTCGACGCCGAACGCCTGGGACCCAACGCAGGACTCGGTCGCCCAGTACACGTCCGAGCACGAGCACGAGGGCGTCTACCACGACGACGTCGAGGCGCCGGAGTCGCTCTCGCTCCGCAACAAGCGCGACCGCCGCAAGGCGCTGCGGATCGTCTACGGCGACTCCTACTGGGTCGACCTCGACCGCATCGAGACGGAGATCGAGGCTCTGCTCCCGCGCGACCCTGCGCAGGCGGAGCGCTGGTTCCTGAACCGCAAGCACGCCTCCGAAGGCAAGGCCTTCGATCACGCCCGCTGGGATGCGCGGAAGGACGTCGAGCGCGTCGTCGAGGAGCAGTCGCTGATCGTGATCGGCGTCGACGGCGCCCGCTTCCGCGATGCGCTCGCGATCGTCGCGACCGACGTCGAGACCGGGCATCAGTGGCCGCTCGGAATCTGGGAGCGCCCCGACTGGGCGACCGCCGACGACTACGAGCACCCGGCAGACGAGATCGAGGGCGTGATGATCGACGCCTTCGAGCGCTTCGAGGTCTGGCGGGCGTACGTCGACCCGCAGCACATCGACCATCTGCTCACGCGCTGGCAGGGCCGATGGGGCGACAAGGTCGTAGTGCCCTGGTTCACGAACCGGCCGAAGCCGGTCGCGTGGGCGGTGCGGAGCTACTGCGACGCGATCGGCTCCGGCGACATGACCCACGACGGCGACCTCTCCTTCCGCCGACACGTCAGCAGCGCCGTCCGCCGGCTGCTCAACGTCTACGACGACGACCGCCAGCAGATGTTCACGCTCGAGAAGGACCGCCCGAACTCGCCCCGGAAGATCGACGCCGCGATGGCCGGCGTGCTCTCCTGGGAGGCTCGCGGTGAAGCGATCGCCGCCGGCGCGACCAAGCGCACCGAGTACAAGGTCGGAGGCTTCCGGTGAGGCTCCGTCGAACGCCCGCGCCGAGGGTCGGCGAGCCGCTCTGGTGGCTCGAGAAGCTCTACGCCGAGCTCCTCGCCAGGCAGGAGTCGATGGCGCTCATGGACTCCTACTACCGCGGCGACCACCCGCTGCCGTTCCTGACGCCGGCGCACGCCGACAAGATGCGCAACGAGTTCCGACAGCTGCTCGACCAGTCGCGCTCGAACTTCATGCGCCTCGTCGTCGACGTCGTCGAGGAGCGTCTGCGCGTCGAGGGCTTCCGGCTGTCCGCATCGACCGACAAGCAGGCCGATCAGGACTCGTGGGAGATTTGGCAGGAGAACCAGATGGACGCCGAGTCGCAGACCGGGTTCGTCGAGTCGTTGGTGAAGGGTGTCTCGTACCTGTCGGTCTGGGAGGGCGCGAAAGATGGCGACCTGCCGGTGATCGCCGTCGAGGATCCGACGCAGACGATCGTCGGCTACGAGCCCGGCTCGAACTTTCGCCGTCGAGCAGCCGGGCTCAAGGTGTGGCGCGACATCTGGACGGGCAAGGACCGCGCGAACGTCTACCTCCCGAGCGGCATCTTCAAGTTCGAGGCCCCCTCTGCCGACGAGGCGAAGATCGGGACGCCGGTCGGGCTAGCTCACGAAAGCGACACAGACCGGCGTTGGAAGGAGCTCGAGGCCGAGTTCGTCGGAAACCCGCTCGGTGTCGTCCCGATCATTCCGCTCCGCAACCGCCCGCGCCTGCTCGTCGAGGGTGAGTCCGAGATCGCGGACGTCTTCCGCGGCCAGAATCAGATCAACGGCTTCCTCTTCCTACTCGCGCTCGCCGGCTACTTCGGCGCGCATCGGCAGCGCTGGGCGATCGGGATCAAGATGATGAGCGACGAGGCCAGCCCCGGCGTCGACCAGATCGACACTGCGATCGACAAGCTGTGGGCGAGCGAGAACCCCCTGGCCAAGTTCGGCGACTTCGAGCAGACCGACCTGTCCGGCTACATCAAGGCGATCGAGCAGGCGGTCCTGCACATCGCCGTGACCACGCGGACGCCGCGCCACTACCTGATCGAGCAGGGGCAGTCGCCCTCCGGCGATGCGATCAAGTCGGCCGAGTCGGGTCTCGTGAAGAAGGTCGAGCGAAAGATGCGCACCTTCGGCGAGGGTCTCGAGGAGGCGATGCGGCTCGCGCGTCTGTTCGCCGGCGAGAGCGACGCGCCCGTCGACTCGGAGATCGTCTGGGCTGATCCGGAGATTCGCACCGAGGCGGAGATCACCGACGCGGCGGTGAAGAAGCTGCAGCTCGGGCTGATCGACCGCGCTCAGGCGCTCGAGGATTGCGGCTACACGCAGACGCAGATCGCCCGGATGCTCGCGGAGCCTCCGCCCGCACCTGACTCGGCCGAAGATCCGACCCCCGACCCGGAGGTCGTGACGGTCTAGCGCCAAACGGCGAGCGCTCAATCGCCGGCAGACCAGCGGCTCAGCAGCCGCTGACACCAGAGAGGAAACGACATGGCGGATGAACCGCAGACCCAGCCCGACGCTGCCGCGCCCAAGCCTGCCGACGCACCGGCTCCCGAAGCCGACAGCACTGAGCGTACGTTCGCGCCAATCACCACTCAGTGGGAGTTCGACCGGGCGATGGGCTACCGACTGCGAGAGGTGAAAGACAAGTACGCCGACTACGAGGAACTGAAGACGAAGGCCGCGGAGCTCGACGAGCTTCAGGAGTCGAGCAAGACCGAGCTTGAGAAGGCCGTCGCGCGGGCCGAGGCCGCAGAGAAGGCGCGCGAAGAGACTTTGACCGAGGCGAAGGAGACGCGGCTTCGCGCCGCGATCATCGCCGAGGCCGCCAAGGCCGACCGCAAGGTCGTCGACCCGGACGCCGTCGTCGCACTGCTCGACCGCTCAACGCTCGAGCTTGACGACAGCGGCACTCCGACGAACATCGCGAAAGCGTTGGACAGCCTCCTCGAAGCGAAGCCGTTCCTGGTCGCTCAGGGAGGCACGCGCCCCGGCGCGGACCAGGGAGCCAGGCCCGGTGCCAAGAACCAGGTCACCGAGGCGGAGCTCCAGTCCATGACCGCCGAGCAGATCGTGGAGGCCCGCAAGGCGGGCCGGCTCACCTCGCTCGGGGTCGGAGCCTGACACCAGAGGAGTAACAAATGGCAGTCGATCAGTTCCGTCCAGAGATCTGGGCGGCCGAGATCCTGACCGCGCTCCGCAACAAGCTCGTCTATGCCGGAGCGGGGATCGTCAACCGCGACTACGAGGGCGAGATCGCGCAGGCCGGCGACACCGTCCACATCACCTCCATCGGTGAGGTCGCGACCCGTGAGTACACGGAGCACACGACGATCTCGTGGGACGAACTCTCGGACACGCAGCAGGACCTCGCCATCGACCAGAAGCGCTACTTCGCGTTCAAGGTCGACGACGTGGAGCGCAAGCAGGCCCTCGGCGGCTTCGTCGACGAGGCGACCCGCTCGGCGGCCTACGGGCTCGCCGACAACGCGGACGCGGTCATGGCCGCGGCCATGTATGCGGCGGTCAACGCGACCGGGAACGACCTCGGCGCGTTCGTCGCCGACATCTCGGACAACAACGCCTACAACCTGTTCGTCGACTTCCGCACGACCCTCAACCGTGACAACGTCCCGGACGACGGTCGGTGGGCGATCATCCCGCCGGAGCTCACGGCGGCGCTCCTGAAGGACCCGCGCTTCATCGACGCTTCGGCGGCCGGAACCACGGAAGGGCTGCGAAGTGGGCTCGTCGGCCGCATCGCCGGTTTCGACGTGTTCGAGTCGAACCAGACGCCCGACCCGACGGCGGCGACCTTCGCGGTCATCGCCGGGCATCCGCTGGCGGCGTCCTACGCCGACCAGATCCTTGAGACCGAGGCTCTGCGGCTCATCGACATCTTCGGTGACGGTGTCCGCGGGCTGCACGTCTTCGGGCGCAAGGTCGTCCGGCCGGAGTGTCTGGCGATGGCATCGGTGACGGTCCAGGCGTAGCCATGAGGCTCGTCTTCGTTCAAGCCGCGTGGCGCCGGTACGAGGTCACGCGGCTCGCCCTGGCTCAGCGGGCTCACCTCTGCGGTGAGCTCGCCGGGCGGGGCATCGAGGCGACCGCGGTCATCGTGGCCGACGACGACAACCTCGCCATCGCCGCGGAGTTCGGCTTCGCGACGGTCGAGAGGGACAACGCCCAGCTCGGGCGGAAGTTCAACGACGGCCTCGAGCACGCGTGCGTGGAGCTCGAGGCCGACTACGTGGTGCTCATCGGCTCAGACGACTGGATGCACATCGACCTCCTCGACCACCTGCCGCTCGGGCTCGCTCCGCCGCGCGTGCCGTCGGCCGAGAGCCCGGTCGTCTTCTGGAACGATGCGCCGGAGGCCGTGACGGGGCGCGAGATCGCACTCGTCGACCTGGAGCACGGCAGGATGCGCCGCTGCCGCGCTCGTGGCCGCTACGGCGTCATCCCGTGGGTGTTCCCGCGCGCGGCGCTCGAGCCGAGCGGCTTTCGCCCGATCAAGGATGCGCTCAACATCGGCATCGACGGCTCGCTCATAGCGGGTCTCGGCGTTCGGCCGGAGTGGGTGTTCACCGATCCGCACGACCTCTGCCGCGTGGACTTCAAGAGCGCGACGAACCTGAACGGCTACGCGAAGATCACCGGCGCGATCGGCTACGGCGAAGAGGAGCCCGACCCATGGAGCCTCCTGGCCGAGCGGTATCCCACTGAGCTGGTTGAGCTGGCTCAGGAGACAAGCGCGCGGATGCGCGTGGAGGAGGTAGTTGCAGCGTGAAATGTCAGTGCGGACGCGACCCGCGTAGTCAGGCGTTCGCTTGCGAGCGGTGTCCGCGGGTGGGAGTGGTCGGACGCGCGAGCTGGCGGTGGACGCAGGGCTTCGCCGTTGCGTGGCCCTGGCGGCTGCTCTTCCGCTTGGCCTACGGGAGTCGCGCGTGAGTCTCACGGTCGCCCCCAGCGCCTCCTACGAGGCATCGCTCGAGCTCGGCATCAGCGGCCTCGTCGGCACGCTCGCCCTCGGCACCTACGACGGCGACACCGCCACACAGGCGCTCGCGACCACGACCATCAACGAGATCGGCACAACCGGCATCTACGTCGCCACGCGCACGTCGCCGGGCACCGCCGGCCAGTACGTCCTCGTCTGGTCAGAGGACGGGACGCTCGACCCCGACAAGCTCACGACCGAGGATCTCCTCGTCACCACGGAGGAGGTCGCGGCCCCAGGCGGGACGAGCAATCTCTACATCAGTTCGGCGGAGATCATCGCGGCGCTGCGCGCATCCGGCACGACGTTCCTCGACGACGACGTCGCGCTTGCCGTCGTTGCCGCGTCGCGGGCGATCGACGGCTACAAGCGTGTCCGCGGCTACTTCCCGGTCGCCGAGACGCGCGTTTTCACGGCCCGCTACGGCGACGTCGTGCTTCTGATCAGCGACCTCGTGACGCTGACCTCGCTCAAGGTCGACGAGGACGGCGATGGCACCCACGAGACGACGTGGACGCTCGACACCGACTTCGTGCTGCAGCCGGCGAACGCCGCGCTCGAGGGACGCCCGTACAACCGCGTCCAGCTGCTCTCGCAGGAAGGCCGCCGCTTCCCACGCTACGTCAACGCGATCGAGATCGTCGGCACGTTCGGCTGGGCGGCGACGCCCGTGCAGGTGAAGCAGGCGGCGAAGATCCTCGCGACGCGCCTTGTGAAGCGCGTCGACACGCCCTACGCGATCATGACCGTGGTCGCCGGCGAGATGGTCGAAGCCGCGCGACTCGGGCGGATCGACCCTGACGTCGCCGCGATGCTCGACAGCGTCCCGCCGTTCACTCCCGGCCTTGCCTCCGTCCGACTCGGCTAACCGATGCCTGGCCTCACCGAAATCCGCGAAGGTCTCGCGGCGAATGCGGTACCGCTGATGACGAACGGCGTCATCGGCCAGGTGAGCCCGTTCCTGCTCGAAAGCCCGTCGACTCCCTCGCTCATGATCGCCGGTGTGGCGCCGGACGGC
>Ga0137338_1000079_pt1 | contig 15578 bp, 11 predicted proteins | sample EasRivERMLT366_2_FD_104770 | JGI IMG/M metagenome (GOLD analysis project Ga0137338, IMG submission 104770) | Soil microbial communities from meander-bound floodplain in the East River, Colorado, USA - East River MetaG ERMLT366_2 | ecosystem: Environmental > Terrestrial > Soil > Floodplain ...
GTTCCAGGAACCGTCGGAGAGTTGAGTTGTGGTGAGGTAATTGATTGCATTCTGAAGGGGCTGGATATTCGTCGGACCGGATTCGGTTAATGATATGATGGATAATGCCGTTTCGTATGCGTTAGAGGGGCTGGAACCGAACCCGCCGTCGGTGTTTTGTTTGGTGAGGAGATACGCAGAGGCGGTTTGTATTGAACTCTGAACGCTGAACTGTGAACTGTACGCTGCCAATGTTCGCAGCGCGATTGTTGTGACATAGGCATTACTCTCTTTGCCGGAAATAAATCCCCACCCGCCGTCGGTGTTCTGGTTCGTGGTGAGGAAGTTGATGGCCTGATACAGGACCGTGGTGTCGGTGTAATTTGCGGCCTTGAGAGCTTGGAGGGCGAGGGCGGTGTCTAACGGATTGCTTGGCGTGTTTCTGTAACCGCCAAAGCCGCCATTCTTGTTCCGATATGAAAGAAGCGTGCCTAAATTAACAGAAACATCTTGACCTGCTTTAGTTAAAACGTTGATCTTTTGAGAAAGATATTCTGTAGTCTTAACATTTGTGCCTGTTAGCCATTTGAGCACATTTTGATAATCCAATGAGTTAGGATCGTATATCGCAAGGGCTACGGCAGCTTGCGATGAGTCGCGAAAAGCCACAGGGCTTAAATTTGCTGCTGACAGTTCTTCCATTTCAGTGCCTGCAGGAATTGAGCGACCCCAATAATCGTTGCCCAATTTATTTTGAATCAGCCACGACAGGCCGCTCACCGCATTCTGCTGAATGTCCGCAAAAGAATTTATCTGTATGATAAGCAATACTGTGATTGCGAGTATAATTAAGGCAGGAAGTTTTTTATTCATGTCTTCATCCTCTTCAGGAATTTACAATGCAAAATATAGAGCGATGTGTTGTTGTTCTCCCCTTCACCGGCAAGACACAACAATATTCATTTGGTCTTCTATTTTAGTGCTCGTTCGAGAACATATACAAACTTCTCATATCCCTTAGCCTGCAAGTAGACCACCAACTCCTTGCTGACTTTAAATTCGTTTTTATTCCATATAGCATAAACATCACGAATCACATTATAATATGCTGAGGCAGTGCCTTCTTTCAAAAATACCTCATAGCTTCTCTGCAATTTGCTATCTAATCTACCGCCCGATCCATATACTGGTGAATTATCAATGCCTGCAAGATACACGTTAATCATCCACGACAGGTCTAGTTTGACAACTTTTTCGATTTCAGGTAATTGAGGATGTTGAACAGCGAATTGTTCCCAACGAACAATCCGCTTTCGGAGATCATCCCACGAAATCAGCAATCCCCCATCTTCAACGACATCTTTTTTCCATTCCGCAACGTAAAACCCTACGTAGTCTTTGTATCCACCGGTGGTAATAGACGATGCCTCAAGAATAAAGTCGAGGTCGCCCTTAAGATACCAAGTCCCCTCTGAGGATCCGAAGTTCATGCCGACCGTTCTATATTCGCATAGTTCATCCAAAAAACTTTCGTAATTATTCTTTATTTCGCGCGCTGCTTTGTTATTGAGCTTATCAAATGCAGGGAAAGGGCCATCGTATAAGCCAGTAGCTTTTGCAATCTCGGAGAGTATATGCTGATAACTCTCATTTGATGAAAATTTCATGTTGGAATATTCAACGACCTGATTATAAAATTTCCAGAACGCCCGGAACGCTTCATTTTTGCTCTCATCTGTTTTACTTTTGAACCGTGAAAACAATTCACCTTTCGCTGTTAAGATTGAATTCGGACGGGCTATATCTAATCTATTTAAGAATTTGGCATACTCTCTATATTCATGATCGACACCTTCTTTAGGCGCAGGTGGATTGTTGTCTGCATAGAGGTAAGAACCCTGTGAAAATAAACATAGTGCTATCAGTAGGATGATGGCTAATTTTCGTCCCAGTTTTTTATGTATTATGATGTCTAACAAGGCCATGACCATACTCCTTACAAAAAAATTTATCTACTGCATAGCAGGCATATCAAATACGTAGAAATAACCATTATTATCCGTGATAATTATTTCTTTTCTACCTTCGCCTGTGACATCTCCGACCGTGATGTTGCGCACTTTTTCGTCTATAGCTTTTCTATGCCATTTGACTTCGTATTCCTTGCCATTCCATTTAGCAAGAAACAGGCTGCTCGTCACGAGAAATGTGTCGGTTTCATCCTCCGGATGTTTACGAGGCATAATTTTTCTAACTTTTTCTTCAACACCGATTATTTCACCCACGCCGTCATTGTCTACATCAGTTATGATCATATTGAAGATCATGTCCGAATTAACTCCCTTGAAATTAACGCTCGAAAAAGGTGAAAACTTTTTTCCATGAAATTGAGATACATACAGCTTGGTTGGGTAATCGCTCTCATTTTCAGCATACTGAACGGTCCATAGTTCGCCAATCGAACCCTTTTTCGTAAAACCGATCATACTTTTACCATAGCTAATACGATTTTCTCGCCAAAGATCGTTCGGGCCTGACTCTTTACCGACTTCTTTCAATTCGAATTTATCGTTATCGCAAGATAGTATCCCAATTTTTTGTTTTTCCTGCACCAGGAAAACGTTTTCTGATTTATTGGGCATACTCTTGGACATACTCAACATTTCTCCGGAAGCAATAACTTTTGTACCAAGCGCTCCCTTCCATTTTTCAACTAACACTGAACCATTCCATTTGTAGGCGACGACATAATTTCCATGCTGGTGAAACTTATATCCGATAATTGCAGACGATCCGTCGCTGCATGTCCCACTCAAACCAAACCAATTAAAAGGAGACGCTGATGTCTTTTGTAAATCGTATTTATCCTTTTTTCCTGTTATCTTGTAAATATCAGCTGACTTGGAAGCTGTCTTGGCAAAAAATAAATAATCTGTTATGAGTTTTTTGCCGGAATAATAACTGGCTGTCACCAAGCTAGAAATTCCCGGAAGAGTAGATTGACCATAACCATATTGATAAGTGAATTGCGTTGATTGCCATTTCGGCTCAAAAGTCGCTCCGTTCCACTCAAAAATCCGCATATATCCATTGCCTGAAATTGCGATTTCATTTCTCATGTCGTTATTGATATCCGCAATCGATAATGCTAAATTTATTATCAAACGATTCTCATTTTTTTCTATGGCCTTGGTCTTATTCTCTAGCGACAACTCCTGCTCCACACCATGAGCTGTTATTGCCAATATGAGCATTTGACAAAAAAATGCGCTGCACAACAGTAGGGTGTTAATTATTTTTTTTACCATGTCCTCGCCTCTCCGAAATCAACATGCACACGATTAGAATATTTACCGACACCCCAAAACATCTCCTTTGCGATTCCCAAAGCAACTGACACATTTTCATCCCCAACTTTTACATCAGCAGCAATGCCGTCTATATGGTTGCTGTTGTTTACCGCACCTTGTGATATTAGTTCGCAATTGTGATACCACGTTCTATAGGCACTCGTGATAATTGGTGTCATATTATTATCTTTGAGAAGTTGAATGTAATCTTCCAGCGCACCGACGAACCCTCTCGATATCCGGCCGTACGAACTGGAGCCGCTGTTTATTACCATATCACTCACTTTTAAATTGGGCGTAAGTTTTTTATCCATCACCCCTGCATTAAGCTCAAGTAATTGAGCGGCAATATCAAAATGGGGCGCATAAAAGTTACTTGATATTTGGCCATCACACGCCGTATTGGGTGGTCCCCAAACAGTCTGACTAGTGGTGTGCTCATTCGCAACTAAAAGTTTAACGTCATCTTGAGTGCCATACAAATTATCAGCACCCGGGAACCATATAAAATCGTGATCTAGGCTGCTCTCAATCCTTGACATTTCAGCATATATCGCCACATTACCTGACAACGCCGCAGCCTTTATGTATGTCGCTAACGAAATTGATATAGAACTCCCCCCCGCAAACCCTCCACTGATTATATAACCCGCCTCTCCGGTTTGAGGATTCATGACGATGTAGCCTGCTCCGAGCCAATCACCTACTAAAATTTCTTGATGGGGAATAATGACTTCCTTTCCAGCATTTACAGCATTTGTAATGTCTGTCTTTATCTCACTCCCCACCTGAAGTGTCGGCAAGATTGCATTGATGTTGCCTCCGTTGATCGTCTGGATTTGGATCCCCTGCGCATTTGCAAGCTGCAACCCTTTTACCGCTGATATGGCCTCTGTCGGATAAATGTCTTCTATTACCTTATGCTCAAAAAAAGATGAATTAGAGCCGATAAGGAGATTATACTCCTTAATCTTTGCGATGTTTCCATCGACCGGGATCGGGAGGTGCATATCTCTATCCACATCAATATGCATCCCAGAGACATCAGCTGATCTTGGAATACCGAAAAGAGAGACTGCTTGTACATCAATACTGAATATTGCCTCTGATACGCCACGGAGATCATTTATTTTCAGGAATTCCTGCGACTTGCGATTGGCAGCGTCGAGTTTTTGGAAATATGCCAATGCGGTAGAATAGAGTAATTCTCCTGTATAATCGTCCCGACTGACCGTCCCGCCTGAATTGATTATATCACTCACGGTTTTGAGCTTTTGGGTGCGTTCAAATACCATATTTTGAGGCACTGTTTGAAGGTCAAGGGCTACCGCATAGTAAGCACCGGATACAGCGCTGTTTTCTATCTGTTCGGCATAGCCATCCGGGGAAATAAATTTCATTATAAACGGCTGAGTGCTCCCGAATCCGATTGCAGCGCCTTGAGCCACGGAGACGCCCGATATCCTGAGTTCGGGCTTTAGTTTAACAAGATAAGCCGGAGTATTAAAGATGTCGCCATAGTTGCGGATGATACTCTCATCATCGGTCGTTGAGGGTGCGTAGGAAAGCGTTATCCTCTTGCCGGCGAGTTCTACAGTGCTTGTTTGATAGGTGAGGCTCTGTTCCAAACGGTCGGTATCGGTAAGTTCGAAAACTATTTTGTACCTGTACTGATCCGGTATTTCTTGGAAGATTGCTCCCTGCGAAACAATCTCATATTGCGGCATGCCGAGAAGCATGCCGAAATTTTGGGTAATAGTTTCTCGATGTCGGGCAACGGCGTAAACGGTTCGTCCAGGGGACGTGGTGTTTAAGTTTTCCTGGACCGTTGCGGAATAATATTCGGAAGGGTCTTGTGAACTGAGCTGGCCAAGATACTGTGTCTGATCGAACGCTGGAATGCTTTGGTTGAGTATCTGCGTAACTTTGCTTTCTTTAAAACTGGGGTCCACATAGACCCAGGTATCACCAGGCCCGTTCAAGGCGCCTCTTCCATTTTGAAACGGCACCCATGCCTGTACCAGCACGTGCTCAAGCCTGACTATGCCCGCCGTATAATCAATCGAGACGGGAACTCCAGCACTTGCCAGAAGGCGTCCGACCATCCTTGGGTCGTCTATGCCAAGCCAGTTCTGTGCCTGCGGGAGTGGGATAGATATCGTTGCTACAACATAGTGGGCTGGTATACCGGCTGATCGGTAAAGGGAAATGAGCAAAGAGGCAAGGTCGAAATCGTTCCCTGCTTTTTCGCGCAGTGTTTGTTGTGTTCCCTTTAACGAGCCGTAGTAAGGCTCATATTTGAAATTATTTCGTACAAATTCGTACAACCTCAGTGAATTCTTGCCTAAGCTATTAGCTATGGTTTGAATTTCCGGCGTGAACTGGACTTCGAGAGTTTCAGTGAGATCGTCTGCAGAAGGCGGACTTGTCACTGCCTGGGCGATTTGATAGTTCAGAGTGCTGAGTTCGGATTGCGGATTTAAAGGCAGAACACCAAGCGAAAAAGGAATATCGCTGGCTGTTTCATTAAAAGCCAAAAGAACGGGTTTGCGTTGCGGCTTGCTCGCCAGGAGATCTGGCAACAAACGGCTGTCGGCAACCTTCTGCTTGCTCTTGGTCTTCTGCTGCGGAAAATCGCGCTGATATTCCTCGGGGGTCAATCGAGGAGCTTTTGGCTTGGCTTTGACAGTCCGATGCGGGAGACGATTCGGATCAATTTTTTTATGCGTCGATGGTTTTTTGACCCTATCAAGATGCTCTTTCGCCTTCTTGACTGCGGCGTCAACCTCAGACTTCTTCTCCGCCCGTTCCAACTGCTCCAGGTTGCCGATCAATTCCTTGAGATTGCTCTGGTAGTGGGCTAAGAATTTTTGATGTCTCTTGAGAATTTCGCCGGGCAAGTTCGCGTCTCTGATACGCTTCTCCGTTGAAGCAAAGTCGCTCTTCAACGCTGAGTTGATTTCTTCGAGTGAGGTTCGTTTCGTTTTGATCGCGGCCAGTTCCTCGGAAGGCTCTACACTCTTTTGGCTCTTCCCTTCCGCTTTGCCGAGGGCTTCGTGTATGTCTTCGAGGGTCTTTTGGAATCTTTCTCCTGCGGTCTGGGGCCTGGGTTCGGCGGTCGTTTGATTTTTGCTTCCTTGACCCTTGCTACTTGACCCTTGACCCTGCTTTTTCTCCGCCGCAAAAGCCACCACCTGCCAAATCGGGCCGAAAGTCCAGACGTGAAAAAATAATACGACCGCCGAGATAAATCTTAAAACCCGATAAAAAGTCTTCACGCGCATAGCAGGTTCTCCATAGGATTCAGTTTTTAAGAGCAAAAGCAATCGCAGGTAATGCATAAAGCAATATCAGAAGTGCTGATTCCGGCCTAACCATGATGCGTTGAACCGACGAATGAGTTTTCGGTAAGGTGTGCTCTTATATCACGACTGCACTTTACTGTCAATGCAAACCGATGCCTCTTATCAGATTGATGATAGAGAGATATTTCTAGCAATGCCATCATTTATACATGCAACAGATAGATACTGTCAAGTTATTTCTGTGCATTGCATTGTTTTCATTGCAATCAAATAATTCTATTATTGCATTTATGAAGACTAAACGCGACCCTATCAAGCGCCTCGTGGGATTACGCATTAAGCATCTCAGAAAGATCAAGGGCGTATCCCAGGAAAAGCTGTCCGAGAAGATCGGCATGAGTTCCAAATATTTAAGCAGTATCGAAAGAGGGAAAGAGAACCCTACTTTTGACACGTTTATTAAACTGGCGAAGGCGCTCAATGTTGAAATTTCCGAATTGTTCAATTATGCCGGCGATAAATCCGTTCAGGAATCTAAAAAGTACCTCCGCGATTTAATCAAGAGCAATGACAAGGGAAAACTTGATCTTGCCGTTAAGATGCTGAGAGCGATTTATTTGTAGCTCCTGCGGCATGCCTGCTCCCTCCAGCTTTTTTCTTCTAAAGAAGTTAAGTCTGCCTCTCTTCTGCTGTCTCGAACAGCCGGGGCGTCCTCGCTTTCAACACGCACACGGGGCAGCCGCCTCGTTTATATCTGCCGATGACAGGCTCTTGCCGTTCATGGCTCATCTTGCATTTCCACCACACATTTCTCTTGGAAAATGATGAAACGTCCTTCGGCGTCCACGCTCCGTTCTTCGTCGGGTGCCAATCGCGGGCAAGCCACGGACTCACGGTTTGAAGGCAGTTGTCTTCAGACACCCGGCGCTTCCGGCAATAGGGACAGCCTCCCCCCACGCTTCTGGTGTTGATGGAAGCCTTCCACTCATGGCCCTTTCGGCATCTCCACCATACTGTTTTGTTGGAATGGAGCGTTACGTCCCTGGCTGTCAGCGGCGCGTTCTTCGTCGGATGCCATTCCTTGGCAAGCGCCGGATTTACGGTTTGGAGGCAGTTGTCTTTACACACAAGGCGCCCCGAGCAATAAGGACATCCAATCCCTGCGCTACGACTGTATACAACGGCTTCCCATTCGTGGCCTTTCGGGCAACGCCACCATACTTTTTTTCGCGCCCCGGCAGTTATATCCCTCGGCGTAAGCGGCGCGTTCTTCGTGGGGTGCCATTCACGGGCAAGCCGCCTGTTCACCGTCTCAAGACAGTTCTCGTTATCCGCCCTTCGCCCCTGGCAAAAAGGACAGCCGCAACCTGATTGGTGTCTGGACCTAATAAGAGTTTCCCATTCATGGCCTTTATCGCACACCCACCAAGCTCTTTTGCGGGAGTACGGCCCCACCTTCTTCGGCGTCAGAGGAGTATTCTTTGTAGAATGCCACTGCCGAACGAGCGCTTTATTTGCTTTAGCGAGTGAAGGTTTCACGTTCTTTTCCATCGTGTAGTATTGTTGGTCTTGGTTGTTTCGGTTATGGCATTCCCCGGATCAGCTACTATATATAATGTATGCGGCCCGTCTCCGGTCAGGGTGACGCCGAAGGTTCCAGTACGGGTTTCTGTCCCGCCGATGCCGGAGATATGTCCGGTCTGGAGGGGCGTTCCCGTGGGACTCCCGTCGTACACTGCAACGTCGAATCCGTTTGTTGCTGATTCTCCGAGGTTTCTGACTGCGTATTGAAGCGTGAAGGCTGTGTTGGACGCAGGGGTGTAGGTCGAGGGCTTGAGGTCGCTGGAAAACACGGCAAGGTCTGGAATGGTCGCTCCCCACAAGCGGTTGGAGGCCGTGTTGTCGAGCTTGGTAATTTCATCGATCTGGTTGCTGGGGTCAAGAACTACGAAAAGAGAACTCATGCCCGTGGTTGTGATTACGTAAGGAATGGAAGCCAAAGCAGACCCACCAGCGGGAATTGCCGCTATGGTCTTGGATGCAATGGCTGGTGCGCCTGACGTGGGATCGTGGTCATAGAAATTTACGACAACGTTACTGACCGGCTCGAACCCGGTGTTTTTGACCGTAGCCGTGACTGCGACCGTCCCGCCCAAGGCAGGCATTGAGTTTGAGAATGCGATGTTGGATGAAGTAATCGCGAGGTTCGGCTTAACATTTGCCAACGCACGAAGCGCTAAGGCAGTCGAGTAAGGGTCTTCATTCCAGCTGCCATCCGATAATTGAATTGTGGTAAGATAATTTACAACCGAGGGGGCAATCGAGGAAATATTTTTCCCGGTCGCGACAAGCGCGTCAAATGCCACCGCTGTTTCATATACCTTCGAAGGCGAACTGCCAAAGCCGCCATCCGTATTTTGCTTTGAGAGCAGATAGGCAACCGCTTTGTCGATGGAACTTTGGACGTTGAAGGTTACGCCGTTGTATAGGGCCAGTGTTTTAAGAACGGTGGCTGTCATAAAGACATCACTGCCGCCGCTGGGATAGTAGCCCCACCCCCCGTCGGAGTTCTGATTCGATGTGAGGTAGGTTACGGCCTGATAGAGAGTTGCGGCGTCAGAATAATTAATGGCTTTTAAAGCCTGAAGCATAAGGGCCGTGCGTTTTATGTCGCTCGTAATACCATCCCCAACGCTCCAGCCACCATCGTTATTTCTGACGCTCAGGAGATAGTCCCTGATTGAGGAGGCATCAATTCCCGCCTGCGATAAGCTCAACATTTTTGCAGTAAGGTAATCATTATTAGCAACGGCAATGGTATTTATCCATTGAATAGCCGAACTATACGCCGTGGGTGATCCGCCGATATAATTCAGGCTTTGAGATATTGCACACGTCTCGACAAAAGAATTGTAGAGGACTTCATTCGTATCACCCCAATAGCCCGCTGAAGTCTGTGACGACTGCAAATACGAAAGGCCGTTTGAGATAGCAGGAGATTGCCCAAAAGAAAAAGAGGCATGCAATATTATCAGAGCAACCCCCATAAAAACCAAAGTAGATTTTCCAAACCTCATGGCCCCTCCCTCATCATTTTACGTAGGCGACGCCTACTGCGCTTTATTTTATGTTCCTGGCGCGATATGGTTTCATAGCATCGTTCAGTCTTGCCAAATTAGCATCAATTTCAGACGCATCCATTACTTGGCTTGTATATTCTCGCCGATTCGCGTCATTGAGCTTTATTCGATACGACGCACCTCTGCGGAATTCATATTGAGTTGTGATCCTTAGCTCATGCATGTCAGATAGTTTGACGGTTCGCTGCGGGAAAAGATATTCCAAATAAAATTGATCGTTTTCTCGACTGACACTATAAAAATGTTGCCAATTATCAAAGTAAGCGTGTATTATTAATGGAAGCATAATAATTATCCCTACGATAACAGAACAGCGCTTAGAAATTTGTGGCTCTTCAAAATCAAAAAAAGTTATCGGCCTCATTCTTCTTAAATGAGGGCTCCTCATAACGCGGTAAATGGTAATTCCGAAAATAAGCGCTAATAACACAAGAAAACAAAAATAGAAGTAATTTTCAGCAGGATTAATTTGAAATATTGCGATCCCCATAATTTACTAACCAAACATATCCTTCAACTGTATCCTATTTTTCTCCAGCCCTACCATCTCGAATTTCATTATGAATATTTAGTATATACTGGTAGAGTTGTCTTACTAATATGTCTTCAGGATATCTTATAAACATAAACGACATTAGCGAAACCCATAAAAGAGCACCAACTTCCATTCTAATGAATTGCATGACAGGATAGCTTGAAGCCATGGCATAGTGAATTGGAATGATCGGTATCAGCAGCCAGATCAATTGCAAAATGAATAGAAAAGTTGCCATATAATATCTTCGTTTGTTAGTACTGAATTTCATACCTGCAGCCATTCTCACTATCAAAAAAGGGAGCGATAAAAATAGACCGTACAAAATAAATGGGTTCTTAGCTGGGTTCCAAATATCTCTGGGCAATATTTCCGATAAAAAACTGTAATATTGGAACGGCAAAACCCCGCTTAATAGCACAACTAATAGTCCCAGCCATAAGGCAATATTTCTGCGATTATAGATCAGCCAGGCTATATAGAAGATTGGATGCAGCATAATACTCACTGCGACACTAAGTCCTATGAGCAAGGCTGGAATAATCGCTCCAAATAACTTCATCAACATGGGCCGCCTCTTTTTACATCAATTATCTCTTCTTTGTTCCAGCCCAGCGTTGCAGAATAGGCTTGAGATCAATGACTGCTTGTATCAGCCCATCTTCTGGACATTTCAAATGTAAGAAGCACGTAAACAATACCCATAAAACAACGGGAAGTTCGAGCGTCAACATGTCAGCAGCAGCAAAGTTACCTGATTTAAGATATAATGCATGTCGCATTATTAAAATTGGAGACAGCAATAAAAGGAGGCTCCAAATTGAAACGAAGGTTGCAAAGACATATTTATTCATTGTTTTCAGACGCGCTTTATACAAACTTAGACGCGTAACTAAAAAAATCATTGCACAAAAAGCACCGTACAACAGAATTTCATTGTGCGTAGGCGTCAACCAATCCAGTTGCAGGCGTCCAGAAAAAAAATTATTATTAAATTGAACAGCAATAAAGATGCTTAATAATAAGACTGGTACCATATATATCAGGTGTATTTTCTTACGGTTATAAATGCCCCAAATCAAGTAAAATACAGGAAAATACATTATGCTAAGGACAAAACAAGACAAAATTAAAAACCCTAGCAGAACTGCCATCAAGAACACTAACAGAATCCTCATTTAAGTCCTCCCAAATCTCAGTGTGTTGGATTAACAATATGCAAGTTTTCTAGAATTGCATTACCCAAGAATGTTATAAAGAAAATAACAATTCCTACTACTGCGGCCGGAGCAAAAAGTATACCACCAAAAGTGGCAAGGAGATAAAGACCAACTGCAATCAGCTTCGCATACAAGAGTTGATCCTCTGTTAGGCCGCCCTGTGTATTAATGACACAAATAGTGTGATAAAGATCAATAGCTGCCATGAGAATTCCGACAATTGCGGCAATTGCTACGAGTGCAGGTGCGATAGCAAGACCCAATGCAGTCGCAACAAGAGCTGCTATGCCTAAGACTGCCATTACTAAGTACTCAAATTGAGGATCGAGTCCAAAGCATTGACAAGTATATCCTCCACCTGATAAACCACCGCTGATCTTATATGCACCTGATCCCGTAGTCCTGTCAAATATGAGATAACCTGCCCCGGCCCAGCCGTCCTTGCTTACAGTGGTTTTTGGAACCGTCACAACCTTACCGGCATTCACAGCGTTTTGGATATCTGCAATGACATCTGCCGGCAATGTCAAGGACGGCAATACAGTATTTAGATTACTGCTATCGATTGTATAGAGAGGAATGCCTTGTTGATTTGCATATTCAAATATGTGTGCCGTTGTTATTCCCTTGCCAGTATATGCTTTATTAAACGTCAAGTCGTAAACGCTGGCCTCCATGCGCGAGCCCAACATTCCTATTTGAGCCATATAACTTACTTCTTTGGAGACAAGTCCATCTTTGGCAACAACAACATGTTGATCGGCATCAATGTCGGTCATAAAACCTGACGGCATGGCCGAAATCGGCATGTCGAAAAGATAAGATGGTTTCAAATCATAGGTAAAGGTTCCTTCTGATGGCATTCTGAGATCAACGACAGCATTCAACTGCGCGCTCATTTTGTTTGAAACATCAAGCATTCCCCAATAACTCAACCCCATGCAGTGCAAAAATTCGCCCATAACGTCGTCTTTCGTAATACCTGTAAGCTCATTCGCATCAAGTTTTGCTTTGGTCGCTGTGACACTCGCCTTGATTTTATCTAACTGACTGGCCGTGGTAATACCCAAATCAAGCACAACAGCGGTATATGTTCCAACAGTATTATTGTTGGAAAGAAATGTTGTTCCTTTTGTGGGTGATAGTAGGCTAATATTGAACGGCACACTTTTACCCATTCCGACACTGGCGCCGGTTGCGATAAGCTGGCCGTCGATTCTGAGTTCCGGCTTGAGATTGATAAGATACACAGGTAAATTGCTTGCTTTCGAGGGGTTCACATAATGTAGAAGCGTCGTTTCATCGGCAGAGGTTGCCGGGCTGTAGCTCAACGTGAGCTTTTTCCCAGCTACTTCAGACAAGGCTTTCATTACGGATATCGAAATAGAGCCATTCTCATCGAGAAGATCAATACTTATTTTATGTCTGAGATTATCAGGGATTTCTGAATACTTCACACCTGCCGTAACTGTTTTGTAAGGCAGCGTTACCGGCAAGATACCCAACTCCTGTTTTTTAATCTCCTTTTTTCCGGTAATATCGCCTGCCGTAGCATTGGGTTTATTCTGTTGAATATAAGACAGCACCTGGAGCTGGTAGTCCTGCATGGTCTGCTGGATTAGAGTGGAGTTTACATTCGTTACGGAGCCGTCTGGATTCATCGTCGCCGTTGATTGAATTTGATTTACGACAGACTGTGCATCAAAAGGTACGGCTGACTGAATGTCAATCCCTTGCGTGTACGTGTATTGCTTATACGACGGGTCTAACGGCACCCATATTTTGTCTGCATTGAGATTGGACGGCCTGCCGGAGAATGGGCCATAAGAAACATACGCTTCCACAGAAACGTGCTCAATTTGAACTTTGTTGATCACTCCGCCCGATGTATATGGTTTGATCGGGATTCCTCCGCTGGCGATAAGAGTTATCGCTGCCCTTGGGTCTGTAAAACCGCCGACCCAGTTCATGACTTTATCAATCGGAACTTCGATTGTCCCGTAGACGTAGCGGGCCGAAAGGTTCGAAGCGCGCAGAAGCGCTATCAGGAGAGAGGCGGTATCGAAGTCGTTGCAATGTTTTGTCTGGAGGCACATGTCCGCGCCCTGTATGCTGCCGTAGGTGGGGACGAATTCGATATTGTTTCGAACATATTCATATATTTTTACCGGCGAGTATCCGAGTTCCTGAGCTTTGGCGCGTATCTCTGGTGTAAATTGTATCTCTGTGTTTTCCATTAAATCATCAGCGCTCGGCAAATCTGCTGTTTGCTGTGCAAGGAGGAATAGTGGCGAATCGGCAAAGGCGAACTGCGGTGTTGGTGGCTGAACGCCCAATGTTAACGGAACGTCGCTTGCCGTTTCATTAAAAGCCAAAAGCACAGGCTTGTGCTGTGCCCGGCTCGTCTGGATATCCGGCAGGAAACGACTGGCGGCAATCTTCTGCTTGCTATTAGTCTTATGCTGCGGAAAATCGCGCTGATATTCTGCGGGGGTCAATCGCGGTGCTTTTGGTTTTGCTTTAACGGTGCGCTGCGGAAGTTTGTTCGGATCAATTTTTTTGTGCGTCGATGGTTTCTTGACCTTATCAAGATGCTCCTTTGCCTTCTTTACCTTTACCTCAACCTCAGCTTTCGTCTGCGCTCTCTCCACCTGTTCCAGATTTGCAATCAGTTCCTTGAGATTGTTTTGATAGTGTTTTACGAATTTGTGATGTCTTTCGAGAATTTCGCCCGACAAATGTGCGTCTTTAAGCTTTGTCTCCGTGACGGCGAAGTCGCTCTTCAGTTCTGCATCGAGGGCTTCTATCTCTGTTTTCTTGGCTTTGATAAATTGTAACTCAGCTACAGGTTCTTCGCCTTTGCGGCTTCTCTCCCCTGCTCTATCGACTTTTTCTCGGATATCTTCTATCGTCTTTTCGAATCGTTCGCCCGGTCCCTGTACCCCTGCCCCTGTTCCCTGTCTTTCTGGACCCTGTACCCTGGCCCCTGGACCCTGCTTTTCTCCTGCCGCAAAGGCCACGGCTTGCCATAACGGGCCGAATGTCCAGACGTGAAAAAACAATACGACTGCCGAGATAAATCTTAAAACCCGATAAAAAGTCTTCACGCGCATAGCAGGTTCTCCATGTATTCAGTTTTTAAGAGCAGAGGCGACCACAGATGATGCGTTAAGGCAAAATAGAAAAAGCTTGTTTCGGCCCAACCGCGACTTATTGAGCCGGTAAAAGCGCTTTGGGCAAGGTAGCGCTTTTATATCACGACTGCACTTTACTGTCAACAACAATCATGTATTTTTTGCCATACATATACGGTCTTATTAATAATTCAATTGACCTATATGTATGGTTTATTGATCCTCTCGGATTTCATATAATCTGCTCATGAAGACTGGCAAACTAGAAGAAACTCGCAAAAAGCTCGGCGAACGAATCCGGGAATTCAGAAAATCAGCAAGACTCACCCAGGAAGAACTGGGCGAAAAGGCCTCCTTGAATTATAAGTTCATTGGCGAACTGGAGCGTGGCCGCGTCAACGTGAGCCTCGACTCCCTGGCAAAAATCGCGGCGGCGTTGGACGTTAATCCAGGACGCTTTTTTGCTAAAGATAAGATCCCAGTCCGGCAAAGCCCCGTGAAAGAGAAAAACCCGCTATCAAAGCTATCCTCGCGCGATCTTCGCCTTATCAAGAAATCTCTCCAACTGCTGAGCAAAACCTTCCGAAACGTGTAGTGCATTATGATTCTTTTTTGCTACATTCATTTATGTCATTATGAATCCAACCGCGCTTTTCTCTAAAAAAGTTTTCATACGCTCCATATTTACCAGTTTCTTTTGCCATGCCTTCTAAGGCATCAAGCGCGGTTTTTGCTTCACGATATCTACGCATATAAGCATCGTCGCATTGTATTTCCGTGGATAAATCTACGTCACCAAATTTCGAATTAAACTTTTCTAATGACGCATTGAACGCGTCGTCTCTTTTGGATTTTGCTGCCAGTTCAAGTTCTTTCTGCTTTTGTACAACTTCTTTTTGATATAACTCCTTTTCA
>Ga0137338_1000081_pt1 | contig 15566 bp, 18 predicted proteins | sample EasRivERMLT366_2_FD_104770 | JGI IMG/M metagenome (GOLD analysis project Ga0137338, IMG submission 104770) | Soil microbial communities from meander-bound floodplain in the East River, Colorado, USA - East River MetaG ERMLT366_2 | ecosystem: Environmental > Terrestrial > Soil > Floodplain ...
CTTAGTCCAACTCGGACAGATGCGGCGGCGCACAGTCCGTCCTTTTAGCTTTGTTACATCCCGCCGCATCAATCCTTAATTCGATGGACGGTCGCCGTCTAATCTCCCAAGTCGGGGTGTTATACGGCGAAAGATTAATTTCGCCAAATTTATTATAGCACCGCAACACTTACTTCTTCGCTCCCGTCAACGCGGTCGTGATTCCCAAACCCACATATACCAACCCCGCAAAATAACGCTGACCTTTTTGGAAGCGCTTGTTTCCCGTCAACTTCGACGCGAGGGAACTGGTGACTAATGCAAACATACTATCGGTAATGATCCCCATCCCAACGAAGATGGTCCCCAGCAACAACGTCTGCCCGGTGACGTTTCCCTTTGCGGGGTCAACGAATTGGGGCAAAAAGGCAAAGAAGAACAGTGCGGTCTTCGGGTTGAGGATGTTGACGGCGAATCCCTGCCAGTAAATGCGCGCAAGGCTCTCCTGTTTGACCGCTTCATCTTCCGCACCGTTATCAGAAGCCATTAACTTACGAATCCCAAGATAAATAAGATATGCCGCGCCAAGATATTTCACCAGATCGAACGTCACTGCGGATGACAATAAGATCGCCGAGAGTCCCAAAGCCGCGGCAATCGCTTGAATGAAGTTCGCGGTCTCAATCGCCAGCACGGATACGAGCCCCGCCACACGTCCCTGGCTGGCGCTGCGCGCCGTGATGTACAACACCGCGGGACCAGGGATCAAAAGCAATGCCAGCGCGGCTCCCATGAAAAAATAGAGTTGTGATGATTCGACCATGGTTTTTCCTTTAGCGCCTTGTCACCCTGAGCGAAAGCGAAGGGTCTCGCTTCTCGTAAACCGAGATTCTTCGCTCCTTACAGTCGCTCAGAATGACATGGTTGTTATTTATCCAAAAATAATTTGCACATCTCATTCGAAAAATCAGATGTCGTCTTTTCATACTCGATCACTGTCCGTTTGATGGCGGCTTGCATGGTGTAATCGAATTTGAAGCCTTGTTCGGGGGAGTCAAGATTCATCCAGGCGTGTGAGTCGCGAGGCAAAAAGCGTAACGCAAATTTTCTGGTTCGTCGAACATAATATAATAACTCAAAAGGGTAATACACTTTACCTGAACGCAGGTCCGGGCTTTGGATCAGGGTCAAATCAACGGGATCAACTTCATGCGGAGCATGCGACGCGGGAGGCGTTTGTCCTGAGCTTGTCGAAGGATCGAAGCGGGCAAGCCACAGGGTGATGTAATTCGAATGGGCGTAAAAGTCCTGCAGCGTGTGAGTCATCCGACCAAAAGCGGACCACGCCGAGCGGGCGTCATTTTTTTGTAAAGCTGTCACCGTGAGCGCGCGTTGTTCCTCGATGTACGCGTTTGATTTTTCAAAGGCATTGTTGTCGAAGTGAAATTCGTCGTGACCGAACTGTCCACTGATATTATCCTGATAAATGTTGGCGTTGATGATCGCCGAGATGGCGCGCGGACTGAAGCGTTCGCCGATTGAAGTGAGCATAATCTCGATGTGATATTGGGTGAGCATTTGCCCGATTATACCCAGTGGGCATTATATAAGCGTTATAATGCCCGCATGAGTTTTTATACATCCAAAGGTGACGACGGCACGACGAATTTATTGGGCGAGGGCCGTGTGACAAAATATCACGCGCGCATCGAAGCCGTGGGGACACTGGACGAATCAACCGCCGCCATCGGGCTGGCGCGTGCTCAATGTCTGGATCCACGCTCGGGCACCATCCTGCTCGAAGCGCAACGCGACTTGTACAAGTTGATGGCAGAGGTGGCGGCGACTCCTGAGAACGCGGAACGATTCCATTTCATTCACGCTTCACGCGTGAAATGGCTCGAAGAACAGACTGACGCGTTGAGTGAGGTTGTTGAGATGCCGAAGGAATTTATTCTACCCGGTGACTCACTGGCAGGCGCGGCGCTTTCACTGGCGCGTGCAGTTGTGCGCAGAGCAGAGCGGCGCGTGGTGGAACTGTTCGATGAGCAGGAAGTTGTGAACCCCGATCTGCAAAGATATTTGAATCGGTTGTCATCCTTGTGTTTTGTATTGGAATTATTGGAAAACAAAGCCGCGGGGCATAAGACGACATTGGCAAAGGCATAAAATGTAGGGGCAGGGTTTCCCTGCCCTGTTTGTTTGATATATTGATTTGGATGGTTACAGGGCGAGAGGACCTCGCCCCTACGGGATAATTAAATGACAGGCACATTCCTCAACATCGCAACTGTTATCATTGGAGGGATTATCGGGTTGATCTTTGGCGCGCGTATTCCTGATAAATTAAAGTCAACAGTCATCGCGGGCATGGGTCTCTTCACTGCCGCGATGGGAATGCAAATGTTTTTGAAGACCGAGAATCCATTGATTGTTTTGGGTTCGTTGCTAATCGGGACATTGCTCGGTGAATGGCTGCGGATCGAAGATGGTCTGCAAAATTTGGGGAAAATTCTCGAACAGCGATTTTCAAAAGAAGGCGATGATGGTTCTAATAAATTCGTGCGCGGTTTTCTGACTGCGTCGCTGTTGTTTTGTGTAGGACCAATGACGATCCTCGGTTCCATTCAGGATGGTTTGACGGGTGACTATAATTTGCTGGCGGTGAAATCCGTGTTGGATGGTTTCGCGGCGCTGGCGTTCTCGTCCACGCTGGGGGTGGGTGTGCTGTTCTCGACGATCATCATCCTTGTTTATCAGGGTGGCATCAGCCTGCTCGCCGCGCAACTGGATGCGATAGTGACAACATCCATGCTGAATGAATTGACCGCGACAGGCGGTGTGATATTGATCGGGCTGGCGATCAGTAGTTTGCTGGAGATCAAAAAGATCCGCGTGGGGAACATGTTGCCGGGATTATTGGTCGCGCCAGTGATTGTGTGGGTATTGGGGTTGTTCTAAAAACAATCATCCAAACATGGCGATGATTAGAATCCCTGCAAAGATCACGATTGCGCCAAAGACTCGCACTCCACCCATGCGTTCTTTCAAAAACCACCAACCCGCCAGTGCGCCAAGGACTACACTCACCTCCCGCACCGCGCCCGCATAACTGACTGGCGCGATGGAAAATGCAAAAACCGCCATAAGATAAGACAGAACCCCCAAAATACTTGCAAGCGGCACACGCAGTGGTTGCTTGATCAAAACCTCTTTTATCTTCGTCCATTTGTATTCACGGAAGATAAATGGCGTGATGGGTAACGGCACGAACGCGAACATGGACAGCACGTACGGCACGGCGAATCCATTGCGGACCGCGGCTCCGTCTATCGTTGAATAAATCGAGATCAGCAGGGCGATAAAGACCGCCACCGCCGCACCTTTGAAGTGCAAATGATTGACATGGGCTTGCGAGAGAGTATTGATGCCGATGATCAATAACCCGCCGATGATCATTCCCAGACCGATCATCCCGCCGCTGGTCAGTTTTTCATGCAGGAACAGGAAAGACCATAATGCCAGGAACGCCGGCGCCGCGCCGCGCGCAACCGGGTAGATCAGGGAAAAATCATTATCGTGATAAGCATAGGAAAGTGTAACGAAGTACACCGCTTCCACGCAGATACTGATGATGGCGAACAGCCACATTTCACGCGGCGGCAAGCCTGTGAATAACAGGGCAATAATGGCGAATACACCTCCGATTGTCACCATCCACCAGGTAACAATGTATTTATCTTCAGATTGTTTGATGAGGAGATTCCAGCCGGTATGCAGGATGGCGCTGACCAGCAGGAGCAGAATGGCAAAGGTTGGCATATTGAAATGAATGTACCATAGAAGAATACAGAATTGTGAACCCTTCCTGCTTGTAATTTTGCGCCCATATGCTTATACTAGCAAGACATTTCAAAAAGGAGATATGATGAAGACCTTAAGACCCTTATTCTTTTTTACGAGTCTATTATTTGTGGTGGGACTGGCTTGTAGTGCTTTAGGAGGCACACCTACGCAGCCTCAACAACCCGATCAACCTGTTGAGGAACCGGCTACACCGGCCCCTCAATCCGGAAGTGACGCTGTAAGTGAAGTGGACGCAGTCAGCAGTGCCACCATCCAAATTGAAGCACAAGGCACTTTTCAAGACCCGGAATTTGGCTTGCTGGTTAATTCGGCTGGACGTGGGACAGGTTTTATTATCGATCCCTCCGGGATCGCTGTGACCAATAACCATGTCGTGGCAGGCTCGGCGCTTTTGAAGGTATGGGTGGGCGGAGAGTCGGCACCACGCAATGCGAAAGTCCTTGGACTTTCAGAATGTTCTGATCTCGCCGTGATTGATATTGAAGGAGATGGCTTTCCATACCTTGACTGGTATTCCGGTGATGTCAAGACCGGTTTGGAAGTATATGCCGCCGGATATCCACTGGGTGAGCCGGAGTTCAACTTAACCAAGGGCATCATTTCAAAGGAAAATGCGGATGGTGAAACCAGCTGGGCATCAGTGGATCATGTTCTTGGTCACGATGCGACCATTAACCCCGGTAACTCGGGTGGTCCGCTTGTGGATACAAACGGCGCAGTGGTTGGGGTGAATTACAGCAGTCGTGAATCAGCCAATCAATATTTTGCCATTGGCGGCGATATTGCCCAACCGATCATTGAGGAATTAAGATCTGGAAAAGATGTGGATTCGATAGGCGTGAATGGATCTGCGGTTATTTCAGAAGACGGTTCACTAAGCGGTATTTGGGTCTCTTCTGTGAAATCGGGTACGCCCGCTGATAAATCCGGCTTGCAGCCGGGCGACATCATTTACCAGTTGGAAGGGCTTGTCCTGGCAACCGACGGCACCATGAAGGATTACTGTGATGTGATTCGCAGTCATAGCTCTTCAGATACGTTATCGATGTCTGTGATTCGCTATGGTACCAGTGAGATTCTCGAAGGTCAATTGAATGGACGCGAATTGGAAGTAACTGGCAATTTCGACACAGGCACTGGTTCCGATACCGGCACCACCACTGAAGCGCCAGCCTTTTACACCGAAGAATTTGACGGTGACCTCAGCAACTGGACGTACTGGGTGATTTATGGCGATGAAAATGGGGTTGGCTTGAATGCTGATAATTCCAAGCTGAATGTGCTCCTCAGCGCCAAAGATACCAGCGTTTATGTTTTTTACGATCCGTACATCTATGAGGATGTTATTCTGGAGGTGCAGGCAGATAATGCCGGCAAGAATAATAATAATGTGAGTCTCGTCTGTCGATACGATGAAACCGCGGAGACCTGGTATGAGTTCAGCATTGCAAACAATGGACTCTACTGGATCTATGCCTATGACGGTGGATATAATGAAGTATATAGCGGTGGTTCAAACTTAATTAAGACGGGTAAAAACAGTAACATTTACACAGTCGGCTGCATTGGAAATGTATTATCCCTGTTCATCAATGGACAGGAAGTGCATACTTTCCAGGAAACAACCTATGGGCTTAAGGAAGGCCAGGTGGGGGTCAACGTGACTTCCTTTGATATATTGCCCATCGAAATTGATTTTGAGTATCTGACGATTTCCGAACCGTAATTCGCGAATATTGCGTTATAAAAAAGACCCCCGAGTTTTTGAAAAACTCGGGGGTCTGCGTTTAATACAGTGGCATTCTTGCACCGGTAATTTTCCCCGCGTCATCAGAAAATAAATATAACATCGCGGCGACAATTTCAGCAGGCGTTGTGCCGGTACCTTTGCGCGTAGCGTCCACATCGATCGCCCGGACCTGAATGATGTTCGCGGTGACGTTGTGTTCTTTGAGTTCCGCCGCAAGAGTCAAAACCAGATTCTCCTGTGCGGCTTTGGTGGCATTGTAGACACCTCTTTTTGCGGGCGGGTTCAATACAGTGGATGGAGAAATGATGATCACGCGTCCCCAATTGTTCGAGGCGAGTTTCGGGGAGAAGGCCTGGAACAGGTGGAACGTCGTCCACACATGTTGACCGAGCATGGAGTTCAAGTCTTCTTCGCTGGTTTCGGCGAGAGTCTTACCGCCGACCCAGCCACCGACGAGATGGATCAAAGCGTGGATCGCTTGCGCGCCAAATTTTTTAGAAACAGCCTCGGCTGTGGAATGAACCGCCTGTCCATTACGAAGATCAACAATGGATGTAAAGAGTCTTTCATCGGGCAGGTTCAGGTCGCGGGTTAAGACATCCAATTTATTTTGATCGTTATCGAGCAACGCCAGCGAATGACCCTGCGCCGCAAATGTTTTTGCGGTTAAATTTCCAAGCACGCCGGTTGCGCCGGTAATGACAACAACCTTGCCCTGCGAGGTCCTCGTAGAGGGAGCAGAGCTGAGCGCAGACGAAGGGTTATTCACTCAACGCCTCGATCTGCACTTCGGCCATGCCTTCAATAAATGGAAGGTCAGACTGTTCGGGCAGATGTTCCCTGCCGTGAAAATCGATCATGTGGCCGGACTTGGCGGCTTTGGTCTCAAGATAAAAACGATTGTACTCATTCGTAGGCATGATGTGCGGAATGCGTCCGCTCACGTTGATGCCGTATTGCGTGAGTTGAGCGATCTTCTTCGGATTGTTGGTCATCAATTGAATCGAATCGATCTTGAGCGATAATAGCATGTGCGCGGCAACAGCATAATCGCGTTCATCATCGCGGAAGCCCAGCGCGAGATTCGCCTCCACGGTATCCAGCCCCTGGTCCTGCAAACTATAGGCGCGGATCTTGTTGATCAAGCCAATGCCGCGCCCTTCCTGCCGCAGATACAACACCATGCCTTTTTCCATTTTTCCAATTTCAGTAAGCGCGGTTTCGAGTTGATCACGGCAATCACAACGCAGGGAGCCGATCGCATCGCCGGTGAGACATTCAGAGTGCAGGCGCACCGGCACATCCTTTGCGCCGATCACATCGCCTTTTGTAATGGCAACATGTTCCTTGCCATCCCGATTATTTTCAAAAGCCACAATATGAAAATCGCCAAAGCGCGTGGGCAGTTCTGCCATCGCCACCACGCGCACACAAACCTTGTCCTTGCCAAATCCATCACAGTGATGGTCGCCATCCTGTTCCAGGATCACATCAAATTTTTCATGCATCGTTGTTGTCATATTTACCTCTCCAGTTGATATCTCAATAAGACTCCGCCATCATCCCATTTTTCGACATGGATTAATTTTAGCGGAATCGCTGCGCTTCTTTCCAGGCCGGAGCCTGCCGCCATCGTCGGAGCAGACGAGCCCCCGAAGATCATCGGCGCCATATATGCGGACACTTCGTCCACCAGCCCAAGCCGCAACAGTTCAAAATTAAGTGTTGCGCCACCCTCCACCATCAGGCGCTGGATGCCAAGTTCCTTCAAGGTTGTAAGGGCGTTTTTCAAATCAACTTTGTCGTGATGATCTGTATACACATCCGCACCCTGTGAATGGAGAAAAGCCAGTTCCTCTTTAGATGTCTGATGTGTTGTGAATATTACGACCCTGGTGTTTCCCTCGCATAAGAATTTTGAATGAGGATAAAGCTTCGCCTTCGTGACAATTCCCACTTTGATGGGATTCGGTGTCAGCCCGCGCGCGACTCTGGCTGCGCGCAACGCCTCTGATTTGACGGTTAACTTCGGGTCTTCATCGAGAAGCGTTTTTCCTCCCACCATCACTGCATCGGACTCAGCGCGCAGTTGATCGACACGTTCCTTATCTCGTTGCGACGAGATCGCCGCGCCATTTCGAGCGAACGTATCGATCTTGCCATCGGCTGTCATGGCGACATTGATAAAAACAAAAGGACGGTCCATACTGTTTCTTAATTGTACGTCTCATTGCCCCAAAATGGATTGAATCCTTTAATATCAGAATTAGCTTTTGAAAAACTGTTTTCAGACCTATACTATTCGCTTAATATTCTGTTGTTGACCCATTGGAGATTATTTGCACCAAACACCCTCTTTCGCCGTATAGGGAAGTTGCTCCGCCCTGCGATTATCAACGAACCACGATCTGGCTCGCCTTATCGAAGATAAAATCGATCAAATAATGATTCACTTCCTCGGCCTCATCGAGATGCACCCAGTGCGTCGCTTCGGGGAAGAGGATCAGGTTCCCTTCATCAACGTAATCCATGCTCGGGCGCGCCATGCGGTGACTGAGCGCAAAATCCTGCATGCCCCACATCATCAGAGTTGGGACTTTGATGCGCGGGTCCTTCGGCGCGGGTCGCTGATAACGAAGCGCGGCGCGATACCAGTTGATCGTGGCGGTCATCGCCCCGGGTTGTGACCAAGCTTCCTTGTATTTCAGGATATCTTCATCCGTGAATGAATTAATCTTGCTGGTGTTGCGCAAAGAGCGTTCTGCTCGGCGCCAATTGTCCTGTTGCATACCTGTTTCAGGAATCCATGGCAATTGAAAGAGAAACACATACCATGAGCGACGCAATTGTTCGAGATCGCGTTGCAGGAATCGTTTCATCACCGCGGGATGAGGGGCATTCATAATGCCCAGGCGATGTAATCGTTCTGGATATTTGTTTGCCAATCTCCACGCTACCAGCGCCCCCCAATCATGCCCAACGAGATTAACTTTTTCGTAGCCCAGTGCGTCAATCAAGCCGATGATGTCATCCACCAATGTGTAGATGTCATACTCCTTCACATTCTTTGGCTTGTCGCTCAAGTTAGAACCGCGCTGGTCAGGGACAATGACTCTGCATCCCGCCTCCACGAGTGCAGGAATCTGTTTACGCCACCCATACCAAAATTCAGGAAAGCCATGTAGGAGCACGACTGGCACTCCACTTTTCGGTCCTGCCTGCACAACGTGCAAGCGGATACCGTTTGTTTCGATGTAACTGTGTTCAAGTTCCATAGAAGTAGTAACCTCCAAAAACGAGGCGGGATTTTACCAGAGAATGTAGATGAATAAAAATTTCTCAGGTTTTACTTATACATTTGGCGGGAATAGATATAGGGTTTTGTTCCGCAAAGAATCTGGTAAAGATTGCCAAGCAAATAAGCGGGCACAAAATAAAACAGCGACCTTTTTGAGTGGTCGCTGTTTTATTGATCTTACTCTTTCACTTCACCATCGATCACATCGCCATCATTTGACGGAGGCGTGGATGGTCCGCCCGGCGCCTCTGGTTGAGGCTGTCCCTGGGCATAGAGTTGCTGGCTCAAAGCGTGGAATGTTTGTTCCACAGCTTCAGTAGCTTTCTGAATTCTACCAAGGTCATCGCCTTGCGCCGCAGATTTGAGATCATTGATCTTGGTTTCAATTTCTCCGCGTTCGGCAGAAGGCACCTTATCGCCCAGATCGCGCAATGCTTTTTCAGTTTGATAGACAAGGCTATCGGCTGTGTTCTTCACATCGATCAACTCACGGCGTTTCTTGTCTTCCGCTTCATGCGCACGTGATTCATTCACCATGCGGTCAATATCGTTCTTGCTCAGGTTGGTTGAGGCAGTGATCGTAACCTTCTGCTCTTTACCAGAGGCTTTGTCTTTGGCGGTCACATGCAGGATGCCGTTCGCATCAATATCAAATGTGACTTCCACTTGCGGGATGCCGCGCGCTGCGGGTGGAATGCCATCGAGGCGGAAACGCCCAAGCGACATGTTGTCGCCAGCCATCGGGCGCTCGCCTTGCAGAACATGAATGTCCACAGCGGTTTGGTTGTCTGCGGCGGTTGAATAGGTTTCGGTCTTGCGAACCGGGATGGTCGTGTTGCGTTCGATCATCTTGGTCATGACGCTGCCCATCGTTTCAACACCCAATGAAAGCGGCGTAACATCGAGCAGCAAAATATCCTTGACTTCACCGCCAAGCACGCCGCCTTGAATTGCCGCGCCGATCGCAACGACTTCATCCGGGTTGACGCCTTTGTTCGGTTCCTTGCCATTCGTTAACTTACGGACCAGATCCTGAACCATCGGCATACGTGACGAACCACCGACGAGGACAACTTCATTGAGCTTGCTCGCGTCCATGCCAGCATCTTTGAGTGCGGCTTCGAACGGTTGGCGGCAACGCAGAAGCAGGTCTTCAGTCAATTGCTCGAATTTGGCGCGGCTCAATTTCAATTGCAGGTGTTTGGGTCCGCTCGCATCGGCAGTGATGTAAGGCAGGTTGATCTCTGTTTCCATTACCGTCGATAGTTCGATCTTGGCTTTTTCAGCAGCTTCACGCAAACGCTGTAAAGCGGGACGGTCACTGCGCAGATCTATGCCCTGATCTTTTTTGAATTCGTCCGCCGCCCAGTTGACGATCTTCTGATCCCAGTCATCACCACCGAGGTGTGTGTCACCATTTGTGGCTTTCACTTCGATCACGCCTTCGCCAACTTCCAGCACGGATACATCGAACGTACCGCCACCGAGGTCGAAAACCAAAATCGTTTCATCTTTCTTTTTATCGAGTCCATACGCGAGCGCGGAAGCAGTCGGCTCATTGATGATACGCATCACTTCGAGACCGGCGATCTTGCCGGCGTCCTTTGTCGCCTGGCGCTGACTATCATTGAAATACGCGGGGACAGTGATGACCGCCTGTGTGACAGCCTGACCCAAATACGCTTCAGCATCAGACTTCAACTTGCCCAGCACCATCGCGCTGATCTCCTCTGGAGAATATTCGCGATTCGTGATCGGCACTTTGACGCGCACATCGTCTGACGAACCCTTGACGACATCAAATGAAACCATCTTGCGTTCGGATTCAGTCTCTTCAAAGTGACGCCCGATAAAACGCTTGATGGAATAAATTGTATTCTCTGAATTGACGACCGCCTGCCGCTTCGCAGTTTGACCGACGAGTCGTTCGCCGTTTTTATTGAACGCCACCACCGAAGGGCAGAGTCTGCCCCCCTCCGCGGTCGAGATCACGGTTGGCGTACCGCCTTCCATGACAGCCACAACCGAGTTGGTCGTACCGAGGTCAATACCGATGATTTTTCCCATAGTAACACTCCTTGCATTTGTCATCGCGAGAGCTGGATTGCTGCAACCATTACGATACTCACAATGACGGGTTTAAGTATTTTGAATGTTCACATCTTAACCGCTGAATGCAAGAAAACCGTTAACGTAATGTAGAAATTTAATTTGATATCCACCCTGCCCCTACATCTCCCAACAGGAGAGGAGAATCATGGCTCACTGATGGTAACTGAATCGATGCCAATCACAATGGGCGTGTTTTCGTACGATGATGCGGCGACTCCAACCTTGCCTGCGGTAAGCTCATAGCGGCCCACATCCACTTTGCGAATGAGCTTATCGTTGATATACAGCCAGAGTGTTGAGTCAGAACAGGCAAGCCCGATCTTTTGTGTTGCGCCGCTGGGTTGAATTTCATTGGATGTGCCATCTCTGATGGGAAGATATTCAGCAATGCCGACACTTAACCATCTGCCATAGAGGACATTGTAGGTTCCATCCGTGGAAACGTTGTATTCAAACCAGCCATCTTTATCAGAGTAGCGGCACAGCAAGCCCGCTGAGGAAGGCGTCAATGCGCGGTTTTCGAATTGCGTGTCAATGCGGATATTGGTGTAATCCTGTGCGCCGTAGAGGGCGTAGAGCCAGGTATAGGGAAAATCCATTTGGAGGAGCAGGTGACTGTTCCCGTTTTTTATATTTGGGACAGCATCGTTACCTGCTTGAAGGATCACCCAGCCCGTAAGAGATGCGTCGAATTCCTCGGTGAAGAGGCGCGGGAAGGGAGTAGGGGAAACCTGAAGGGTGGGAGAAGGTACAGGGGAAGCCGTGGCAGGTATCGGTGAAGGAGGCGGCGTTGAGGTTGGGAAGAACGAAGGCGTCAGTGTAGGCGTCGCTGATTGGCAGGCTGAGGTGAGGAGGAGAACTCCAAATAAAAGAAGTTTTTTCATGGCGCTTCTTATAACACAATTGCCCGGCATTTTGTTCCAGGCAATCAGGTTTAAGTGCAGCCATTAATCGCAGCGTATTCCTTGCAGACAGTAAATCGATTCCAGTATCAAACCGCCCCAGGTCAATGTGATCAGCAATAAAATGGAGGCTCCGAGTATCAGGTTGAGCGAATAGAGTCTTCTTTTCCCTTCAGCTCCATCCCTCATCAACATCGGCTGAAGGTTGAGCAGGAACGCGACCGGCAAAAGTAACAATCCTCCAAATAGTACGAGGCGGCCGAAGTTGGTTATCTGTTGACCATCCATGGTAAGAAGATTATTGAGGGGCCCTATCAAGGGTTCCATATCAAACATGAATATTACATAGGTCACCGCAAGCGGCAGGCAGAGAATGAAGCTGATAGCTGCCGCCGATCTGTTATTTGTAAGAATACTTTTCATTGTGCCTCCTTGCATGATTAGCAGAATATATTCCTTGACGATCCCGATGGCTGTTTCGATGAACATCCACAGTACGAAGCTAAACAATCCACGACTCGTCTGGTGCTTCCGTACATTGTAAATATCGTTGAATGTTTGCTGCATGGACTCTCCAAGCCGCTCCTTGAAGTCTCGTGGATACAGGGTAAGAAGTTTCTTGTAGAGAATACGAACTGTGTTCTGGTCATTCTTCATAGTTGGTCAGCGGCGAGCATTAGCTGCGGCTGGCGAGCGCGGAACCTTCATTGCCGAAAATCTCCATCCTCGCCGAACTCGCCAAAATTGTGTCCGAATCCAGCGGTCCGCTATATGACATGTTGGGCTGCCTCCTGAGTTCGTGGATTGACTGTCGAAAGCGCCAGGCTCAGACCTGATCAGGCCGGCTTGCGTTTAGTTCAGGCGCTTGCGTTCCTGCCGACCCGAATCTCCACAGCAGAAATCCCTGCCAGATACTGATCACCACACCAAGAATCGCTGCGCTCCCCTCCAGGGCTGGCAACAGATACACAAACAGTGAGACTATCCCTCCCACCAAATACAGCACACTCAATACGCGGGGAAGTTGGCTGGAGGTCCAACCTGCCGACCCAATCAGCAGCAGTGCCCACCCCAGAAAGTGCCATCCTGCCCCGGTCACGCCCGCCACGAGAGTGGTCCACACGATGAGAACTGTCGAAGACGTTTCCAGATGCAACTCAGGATGAATCAGATGGTAATGGCGGTTGGCGGACCGGATGCAGGCAACGGTAATCATGGCTCCGGCTGCGAGGGCTGCAGCCAGCAGCGCCAGTGACATGCGGCGCGGCGCGCGCTCGCCAATGCGCTCACGGAGTGCGGAGACCAGCGTGACCAGGCTGGCAGCCCACGCCGGTCCGTACAGGAAATCAGCCATGGCATAGGCAAACGGTCCCATGGCATCTCGCAAATTCCCAACCAAGTAGATCAACGGCGCTACGATAAAAGCCACTGCCAACAGGATGGAGCTGATCAGCGCGGCGGACCTGGGGATTGCAAGCATGTTTTTCATGGCATTTCCTTCTATAAAAAATGATCGACCCTAATCGCAATTTGGAATCTGCAATACATTGCATCTGTATATTTCCGATATCAAAGCACCCGAAATGAGAACGAATAAAAAGACCATGATCACGGCAAGGAGAACATTCATAAGATGGAATTTCCGTTTTCCATCGGCTCCTTTTTGAAACATGGGTCGAATGGAAATGACTGCGCCGATGGGAAATAGAAGCAGAGCCACAATAAGTGAAATATGCCCTACTGGATGGTCCCAAAAACCGCCACCAGTATTGACCTTGAAGATCGTAAAAAATGGTTCTATTTGATTGCCAGCAATCGTATTCAGAACCATGAACGGCAGGGTGAAAAGAAAGGCGATAAGCGCTGCCGATTTTGGATTCGAGATAACGATATTTTTCATTGTGCCTCCTTGAGTGAGCAAGAGGAGGTGCTCTCTGGTACTTTCAATAATTGTTTCAGTGAATGTCCGTAGGACGAAGCCCATTAATCCTATTTTCGATTTTCGCTTCTCATTGCAAAGGTCATTGAAGGTTTGCAGCATAGACTCTTCCAGCTGTTCCCTGAATCTTCGCGGGTACAGAGTAAGGAGTTTCTTGTAGAGGGCATGAATTATCCTTCCTTTGAACATACGCCATGTACAATTTTCTCTAATCGCAGTTGGGGACACCCACAAAACAGGGCCATTGATCCACGATCAGGCTGACGACGCCTGCTGCGAAGAGGAACGAAATTAAGACGACGATGATCAGATTGATGGGATGCGCAAACAGGCTGCCTCCAGCCCGCAGGGTGCTGACGATCGGCCCACCAGCAATGATTCCTGCCACCACTGGGATCGAAAGGAGAACGATGGCGATGAACTGACTGGCGACCCGAACCCCGAACACAGAAAGCTGTTCAGGGTTCGGGCCGTTGAGCAGACGTTCCAGAGGCTCCCAACCAAGGGAATCCAGCAAAGAGAGTATTATGACGGACAGGATAAGGACAACGCTGATCATCAAGGCCGACCTGGGGTTTGTGAGGAGAGTGTTTCCCTGTGTGGGAACGGGATTCGCCATGTCATGATTGCCTGTCCACCTGCCTCGCACAATCGGAAGCAGGATCAGGCTGATAGCGAACAAGTTGAGCCACAAGACGAAAAACAGCATGAAAGGGAAATCTTCATTGAAATTTCGCCTGTTGACGACTTCCATGATCATGAACGGAAAGATGAGGAGCAAACTAACGAGCACTGGTGATCCGAGGGTCTTAAGTATGGTTTGCATAATAACTCCAGAAGAAATAAGCAATAGATGCTCTCTAAAAATTCCTATGGCGGTTTCGATGAACGTCCAGAGTACAAAGCCAAGCAATGCCTGTTTAGTTTGCTGCTTCTCATTGCAAAGGTCATTGAACGTCTGCTCCATGGACTCTCCAAGCTGTTCCCTAAATCCTTGTGGATATAAAGCTATGAGTCTCTTGTAGAGAGTACGGACTGTGCTTTCATACACCATAGGTTTTTGGAAAGAGTTTCTTTTCTTGCGCCAAACTCACAATGCGCTTATAGCGGTCAAGCTCTGCGGCGAGTGCTTTTGCACCAACACCTGTGATCTGGTAGTAGATGCGCCGCTCGTCATCCATTTCAGGGTCAACACGCTTATCGCTTTCTTTTACCAATCCTGCATCGAGCATACGCTTTAACGAACCATACAGCGTGCCAGCACCCATGCTTACCTTTCCCTGCGAGTCTGCTTCGACCTGTTTCATGATGCCGTAGCCGTGACGTTCTCCATTTGAGAGCGCTAATAGGATATGGAAAACAGCTGGTGTGAGAGGTGGAGTAGAGGGTGCGGTGGTCATACCCACACTATATCCGTAGCGGATATAGTTGTCAAGAGTTAAATTAAAACGCAAATGCCCAACAATAATTGCTGGGCATTTGCGTTAGTGGAGATGCCGGGAATTGAACCCGGGTCCGAAAGACTCGACCCACGGAAATCTACGAGCGTAGCCTGCCGAAGTTAGTCATCACAGAGATCTCGGCGGGCAGGTAACCCTGTGACCATCTGCTAATCTTTCGCACATTTAGCAGAATCATGTGCGGCACTCTCACCATTGTTTCGCCCGATCCGTCACCGGGTGGAGGACGGGGCCGGCGGACGTGACGCCCTAGGGCGCC
>Ga0137338_1000086_pt1 | contig 15283 bp, 14 predicted proteins | sample EasRivERMLT366_2_FD_104770 | JGI IMG/M metagenome (GOLD analysis project Ga0137338, IMG submission 104770) | Soil microbial communities from meander-bound floodplain in the East River, Colorado, USA - East River MetaG ERMLT366_2 | ecosystem: Environmental > Terrestrial > Soil > Floodplain ...
AACGCCGCGCCCCATAGAAAGCGCTTCAGCTTCATCAAGACTCTTCAATCTTTACAGATGTTTTCATCGAGGCTTGTTGAAAAACAAAACAAGGATCGAACCGATCATCAAAAACATAACCGCGCCCACAAAAATATACAGGTTTATGGAAACACTGCGTTCAACAGGTCGTGATGCCATCCGGGTAACATTTGCTTCGATGAAGGAGCTGAGTCCTCCCGTGGACACCATACGTAAACGCACCTGTTCTGCAAATTGGGTTGCCCAGATTGTGGCAAGGGAGGCGGCGCGCTCGGGGTTTTCATCATCCACATAAAAATTCCAGCCTCCCTCCGCAGGCTGGCTGAGCAATAATTTTCCGCTGCGTAATTCCTGAATACTTATGCTTCGATTCGTTTCAGCAATGACTTCCATGACCGCATCAGAATATGCGATATCTTCCAACTTGCGCGACTCGCGTTCGAGATAATAGAACTGTTGACGGTCAGTTTCCTGCGGCCAGGCTTGCTCAAGGTTGAAATCCACCAGCACGACCGCATGCGCGCGATAAGGAGGCGGAGCGATATAGAAAACTGCGGCGCCGATCAACCCGCCGATCAGCGCGCCTATCGACCAAAAGCGCCAGGCTTTGAGCAGGCGGATGAGGTCATCGAGAGAGGGAGGTGAGAAGAAGAGTTTCATGTGTGATGCGTGAATGGTTGAATTCGTAATTGGTAAGTGGGGATTGGAGAATTAGAGATTGGAGGCTGGAGATCGTCAACGCAGCATCGTCCTTCGTCGCCAATTCCATAACGGCGCGATCAGTTTACGGATGTAATACTTCGCCACGATGACAGAAAAGAACGAACCGCCGTCCCGGTAATGGACACGTACCATCTCAGGCCAGCAACGGTCATCTGCAACAATGGTCTTGCCGGTGGTGTGTAATCGAAAATTCGCCCACGTTTGCGGAACATACTTTAATTGTGTGCGCGCGGCGAGGCGTGTCCACAGATCATAATCCATCGCAAAATAAAAAGAATGGTCAAGCGGACTGACCCGCTTCCACAAATCCGCGCGGAAGAACACGGTCTGTTGTGGGATGTGGACATAGCCCTGACGAAGCAAGCGCTGATCGGTTTGCGCTGAACCGAATTTACCGATCACGTGTCCATCTTCATTGATGAAATTACAATCGCCATAGACCATGCCAACTTCGGGATGTTCCTGCAAATATTTTACAGCGGCAGAAATTGCGCCCGGCTCATACGTGTCATCCGAATTCAACCACGCCAGGATTTCACCGTTAGCATGCGCAAAGCCCTTATTGATCGCGTCGGTTTGACCCTTATCCTTTTCACTCACCCACCAGGCAATGGGCGGGGTGACCCCGCTCCTACGCTCGTATTTCTTGATAACATCCACAGTCCCATCTTGTGAACCGCCATCCACGATCATATACTCAATGTGTGGATAATCCTGCAAGAGCACAGATTGAATTGTCGCTTCGATGTAACGAGCTTGATTGAAAGTTGGCGTGATGATCGAAACAAGGGGCAGGTCAGTCATTCCCAATCCTCATTTGAATAATACAACTCCGCAACACCTTCCGTCATTTGGCGAATGCGTTTGATCTCTTCTTCAGGCAAACGTTTCCTCCAATTCTTTATAGTTGCGGCACTATCCAGCTTCACTGAATGGGTCTTTTTGAGCGATAACTCGCTGGGGTTATCAGAACTGCTCGAATTCATAATGAACTTTTCCACACGCTTCGTGAAATCAAGGTCAAGTAAAGAATAAAGTTCACGATACTTATTGACCGGGTCGCGCGAAAAGTCTTCGTGGCGAACTAGCTTGAAATCAGGATTCAGGCCAAGGGTAATATGAACCGAGTTATAGATCATCTTCCAGAGCAGGGAAGCCTGTCCAATCACATCATCCGCTTTGATGGCCAGCATCTGCTCACGATAGGCTTCCAGATGGTCACGCATTAAAAGCGGCTGGTCCAGCAAATCCTTGAAATCGAAATTCCAATTCAAGCGCTGGAGACTGCTGGCAAACGCCGCCGGGTGCCGCACGGTGATCACCACTCTGAAATTCAACTTCTTCGCAAACCAGGGCGTCGAAAACACCGCAAACGGATCCTTGAGCAACGCGCGCTGACCGTGCTCGAGGGCATTGTAAAAGATCATAAAGTCGCGCCCCATACGCAAAAAATCCTTGCGCGAACGGATCGAACGGATCTCATCCCACAAGTGATAATCAAACTCCAGCAGGCTGTGAAATGCGGGCAGGTATTCATTTTCATTTTCGTCGCAAATATATTGATACCAGTGGTTCACCCTGGCGCGAAAAACACCCGGGCGATGCAACACATTCAACGGCTCACTGATATACGCGGTATCAGCATCTGCGGCAAGCATTTTGCCCGCCCAGGTGGTGCCGCTCCGATGAGCGCCGGTGACAAGAATGGGATGAAAGATATCTGTCATTTTCGGTCGCGAAGTTGATAAATTATATAGCCTTCGCCCTCCGCATACACAGGATAGATTAGTAAATGCTTCTGCAATTCAGGTTGTTTTTTCAATTCAGCAAAATCAGTCACCAGGAAATAACTTTTATTGCGCACCCATTTTTTAAACCTGCCATCAAACATCCCTTTACCCGTACGCAATTCATTATGAGCCTGGTCGTCAACCGTCGGCCAGATCCCGGCAGAAGTCCAGCCAAAATATTCCAGGCGCGATCCGTAATCCTGGGTCAACGCCATGGCAGTTGGCTCGTAAGCCAATTGTTCGCCGATCTCCGCCCACATCGCAGCTTCAGGACGATAATCAATTGCCTTCATCTGATTGCGGACACTCCACACCACTGAGAACAATCCATAAAGCAGGATGACGTACACAACGCCTCTGCCGTAGCCGCGAGTTGTTTCTGTCCAATGCGCCGCCACCCACGCCCCCAGCGGGCCCAACGACAACGCCACAATTGGAATGAACGGTAACTGATAATAATCATGAGTCGCAGCATGATAATTAAAGAACAACCCGTACAACAGATATGCGCTCCATACCCCGATCATCAAGCTCATCATTTTTTTCTCTTTGACCAGGAAGAAACTCAACAAACCCAGCATCACAAAGAGTCCACCTGCCGCCAGGTTGACTTTGGTTGCCCATTGCAAATAATTCGAGGGGCTGATCAACAACGCCGGAAAAAATCGCCCTGAGAATTGCCCGGCGAGGCCTCCTACAAAAAAGATCCCATAATAAAGATAGGCCAGGGCCGGAAGAATACCGAGCAATGCCATGCTCCATACCTGTACATTCCCTAATAATTGCCGCCAGGTAAAATGCGAAAGCGCCAGCCCCAGTGCTGCACCGATCACAAAAAAGGCGGCGGAAAGTTTTATGAAAATCGCGGACCCGCCTAAAAGTCCCGCGAGCAACGCTGCCCTCCACTGTTTCCCTCTCCCAGCTTCGTCTGCGCTATCGCTCCGCTCAGCGCGGGTGATTGATATCCACCGCGCGAACGTCCACCAAAATGCCAGTATCAGCATCACCATCAAGGGATCAGGTTGAAAACTCCGACTGGCAATGATCGCGTATGGAAAAAATAAATAATAAGCTGTGGAAAATAATGCGCCCTCCCATGAGACCAGTCCGCGCATCAGCAGAAAAAGGAAGGCGCCGCCGGTCACCCAAAACAATGATGAGTAGATGCGCGCGATCCATACCTTTTCACCGGTGAAACGATATGTGTATGCGACCAATCGTTCAAAAACCACAGGTTCCACTTCCGCCTTTAGTTGTGCCAACTCGATCGCGGCTTCCAATCTCCAGGTCGGAATGCCATCTGGCTGGGTCTGGTAATACAAGCCGCGCGCCTTGATCGCGGAGAGTAACTGCCGGGTGGGATGAATATCCAGGGGCAGATCCGTGAGGTCGTAGAGGCGGATAACAAGCGCAAGCCCGAACATTAAGACAAGCGCAATGGATTTAAGCATGCGGGAACTTATAAGCATCTGGATTCTCAAAAGGGCATTAAGATTTTATCATCACCTGGCGACATCTTTATCCAAAACACTGCATTGATTGCCTGAACAATCAGCCAGAGCATGCAACCATTCAGAAAGACGGTCCAGTACTGTTTTATCAGTGATCGCCGCAATATTCTCCATTTGATATGGATCAGCGATCAGATCATAAAGTTCGATAAAACCATCCTGATATTCGACATAAAGATAGTCCTGTGTTCGCAAGCCCAAATACTCGGGCAAGGGAGCAGGCGCATTTGGGTCTTCACCCGCTTGATTGTACCCATAAAACTCAAGCAAATAAGCAGACCGCCATTCGCCCGCCAAAGGTTTATTTGTACCGAACAAACTCACCAAGGATCTGCCATCCACATAATCCGGTGGAACGACACCCGCCAATTCAGCCATGGTTGGGGCAAAGTCCACGTTGCCGGTAATATAACCTTGAAGGGTCGTACCTGCTTCAATATCCGGTCCACGTATTATGAAGGGCACATGGATATCCTCTTCATACGGTGTGCCTTTTCCAGTACGGAGACGATGCTGACCCATATGATATCCATTATCTGAAGTGAAGATGATGTACGTATTATCCAGTTCACCTGTCTCTTTCAGGACAGCGACCAATTGCGCAATCATTTCATCCACCGCCTGCATGGCTTGCACGCGCGCGCGATACTCCTCATCGAACTTCTTGATCTCATCCTCACTCAACTGGGGATCAAAACGTATTCCTTCAGGTTTGTCAGATACATCCAATTCATTAAAGGATACTGTGCGAGGCGCTTGTAGATCAATAAACAACTCATCATGCCGGCGCGCCGGTTTTACGGGAACATGCGGCGCATACGTGGAAAGATACACAAAAAACGGGATTTCATCCGCGCTCGATCGTCGAATGAAATCCTCCGCTTTGCGCGCGAGCACGTCAGTCATATATTGGGATGCACCCTGCCCATTCTCGACATAGTCGACCTGTTTGCCATTCTCGTTCAGTGTGTATCGAAACCCGGCAAACGGACTCCCTTTCACAGCGCTGTACCATTCATTCCAACCCACAGGCATATAAGACCTGTCCTCCGGAAATGGGTATCCATTGAGATATTTTCCCAGCAAGACCGTTCGATATCCTGCCGCTTGAAGCCAGGTCCCCAACGTGGAAGACTCATTTTGCAAAAAATAGAATTCTTCAAATCCGCCATTCGGCTGGTCATTGCGATAAACACCATGATTATGAGCATATTGACCGCGTAAAAAAGTTGCACGCGAAGGACAGCACAGTGAATGGGAAATATAAAAATCATCAACCGTCAATCCCTGTGACACCAACAACTCCTGCAGATGAGGCATATAACTTATCGTACCTAAGTCCGCATCGAGATCATCAGTAAGTATGAACAGGATATTAGGGCGGTCTGTTTTTGGAATTATATGTACATCATCCTGTGGTGTGATCGTCAAAATAGAGCGCGGTGTGGGTGTGGCATCAGGCGCATTTCCAATCACCGGCAAACAACCAAATATCAAAAGTGAACTCATCAACACCAAAATGATGACCCGCTTCATAACCCACCATCCTTAAATCGCTTTGATCTTGAATCCAAATACAGGGAACGCAATTTATCCAGCCCCAACAATTTCAAGATCGCTGAAACAAAAATATTCAAACGTGCCAGTGCAGTCGGCGGATGAATGAACAAAGCCCGCGTCCAGGCTTTTAATGCGGACAAAGGTTGTCCACCATCCAACAGATAGCGCGCATCCACACGATGCCCGGAGGCGCGGGCGCGTCTTTCCACGCCGGTAATTGCTTCAGCCAGCCCAGGCTGACTCTTCACCCAAGCCAAAATGCGGAAGGCCTCCCGCCCGAATTCCGCGGCCTTGGCGCGGTTCTTCGCTTCCGCATGATAACGCGCCGCAGACCAGATTTGGGAGACGTGCAAAATTTTTCCCTGCTGTGCAATGCGAATCCACAAGTGATGGTCGAGTAGAAAATGGAAAATGATATCCAAACCACCAGCTTTTTCATAAGCCTCGCGTCTAAAAAATACACTGGGCTGACCAATGATCTGGAAACATAGAAGGTCTTGCAGGGATAACTGATGAAATTTCAACGTATTGATCGTCTGCCCCGATTCATCAACTGCCAGCATATCTCCATAGATCATGACCACATCTGGATTCTCCTCAAATACTTTTACAACAGCAGAGATCGTGCCCGGCAAATAATAATCATCTGAATTCAACCACGCGATGATATCGCCCTTGGCGCGCGCAATGCCTTTGTTGACCGCGTCGCCCTGCCCTGCATCCTTCTCGCTCACCCACCAGGTTAATTTGTCAGCATGCCTCTTGATAATCTCCACAGAGTTATCCGTTGACTGTCCGTCCACAACCAGATATTCGAGGCGCGTGTAATCCTGCTCGAGCACAGACTGTATCGTTTGCTCGAGGTATTTTGCCTGATTGTAGGATGGAGTCACAATCGAGACGAGGGGAGGCTTGGGTAAAGGAGGCAGATTCAAGGATAGTCATACCGTTCGTTCGGGATCTGAGACCCCGAACAAGCAATTATTTAGAAAAGAGAGTCGTAATCCACTTTGGGGAAGATCGTCAATTTGCCGCCCACTGTCGCATCGATCACTTCACGTCCCGCTTGACGATAGGCTTCACGCGCAAATGTATAGCCGATCTCGGAGGTATCCAGATCAGGCAATTGCCATTTGACACCTTTGCCAAAATAATTCGGCATAAAGTGATTGGGGTCGTCGCCTTGCGAAACGACGATTTTGTTCGCATCGCCTTTGGATGTGAAGTTATGATCCACACCGATGAGAATGGCTTTCTCTATGCCCACGTGAAATGCAAGTTGAAGCGCGAGGTTGGTGACGGTTGCACCCTCCCACACGCGTCCGCGCACATCGGTTGAAAATTTCCGTCCGGTATAGGATGTATAAACAAAGGTGGGTAATTGAGTAATTGGTAATTGTGGAGAGAAATGCCTGCGCGACCTCCATGCAATAAATTTGGGGATGGGAAGTGCAGCAAAATCGTCTGCGAACTGCTCGACAACAAGGTCATTCGTTACGCAGATATATGATGTCATAAAACCAAGTTCAGGAAATGCAAGATAAAAGCGATTCATCGCGAAGGTGATCTCGTTCTTTAATTTACTGAGGTCGGTTTGTCTCAAGCTGGGACCGTTGCCAATAACAAATGCCCGTTTGCCTTTGTGAATATTCTTCAATTCAGCCAGTCGTTTGATACTTTCCCGCCGCCAGGGATGGAGATATGCGGCAGGTAATTGCGGGATGCGTCTCACCGCGTCGTAGGCGTCGCGACTAAACTGCCAAATCGGTTGAGGGATGAATTGTTTGAGGGTTTGTTTCATGGTTATCAAAGAAAGAGGCAAGTTGTCTTGCCTTTTTCTTCTTTCTTCAAAATTTATTCCGTACTTAACCTGGCGGTTGCGCCCCCATCCACCACCAATGATTGACCGGTCATAAACGACGACTGCTCATTATCCGCGAGAAAATAAATGGCATGTGCGATCTCTTCAGGCGTGCCGATCTTGCCGCTCACGGTCTTGCGCGCCAGATTATCCAATCGTTCCTGCATATTACCCTGCCCCACATGACCCCGATCCAATCCTGCCCGCAACATGGGTGTATCCACTGCACCGGGCAGGATTGCATTGACGCGGATATTATCCGGCGCAAATTCAATCGCCATCGCGCGGGTCAGCGCGAGCAACCCGCCTTTGGAGGCAGCATATACAGCGATATTGGTGGATGTCTGGATCGCATGCACGGAAGAGATATTCACCACCGCACCGCCATCTTTCTTCAATAATGGATAAGCCAGTTTGACTGCTAAAAATACTGAGCGCAAATTGGAAGACATAACCGTATCCCACTCCTCGACGGTTGTTTCGATCAATGGTTTGGCAATCTGCATGGCGGCATTGTTAATTAATACATCGAGAGAATCTGTAAATGCATGCGCTTTATCAAAGATCGCTTGCATATCTTCCGGGCGCGAGATATCGGATCGGATGAAGAGTCCGGTTGATGGGAAACCATCGCTAAACTCATTTCGATCCACACCGATGACGCGCCAGCCTTTTTCAGTGAAAAGATTGATCGTCGCACGGCCAATCCCGCCCGCCGCGCCAGTGATGAGTACAACAAGGTCTTTAGACATTTTCACCTACTTATTTGTATTACAGGTATTCCGAATGGTTTTGAAATTAACAGGATCATCATAACTTGAGTATAAACTCACATCCTCCAGCAATTCAAGGTTTTGCCCAAAATAAGCATTAAAGATCACTCGAAACGTATTCACCGGGGTGAGCGTGGGTTGGAGGGGCACATCAACATCCGGCAAATAATACACGCTAAGGTTGCTCATCCTTTGCCGTGGATTGCTGGGAACCGTTGGACCGTGATCGCCTTGAATAATAATGATTGGCGGTGTGGTTGAGTTGGCAATGATCTTCGGTACAATCGCCTGCATGCGACTGCTAATATAGATTGCCTGATTTCGGTAGTGTATGGCTTGTTCAGATCGGGTGGCGCCAGCATCTATAGGTTCCACAGTTTCACCGGTTGGACCGAAAACGTACGGAGGATGAGGAATGATCAAGTGAACAAAAACAAATTTTGGCTCTTTGATGTAGGATAGCTTATCGAGTTTATCCAGGACGAAAAGCGTTCGCTCACGATAAAGTTCCGGGTCCGCATATTGCTCGTCAAGGTTGACATTCGGTATGATCCGCGCAAATGTTGTATTGATCAACAGGCGTTCGAACTCATTCAACCTTGCAAAACTGGGGTCAGGGCTCAAATAATAATCGGCATCGTCCAATTGAGTCCAATCAAAGCCTGTGGCGAAGGCAACTGTTTTATAACCAACCGCTGCAAGGTTTCGACGCAGAGCGCTGTGTTTTATCAAGTAGTCCAGTGCAGGCCGATCAATTTTCTCTGAGACAAGGTGATCGCCAAGTTCTTCAAGATAGTTATAGTTCATAGACGAAACAAGCGAGAATTCTGTCTGGGCGTAATTACTCTGGCTGCAATCAGCGACGTAAAAACCAAGTTCTTTCAAGGAATTGAGAAACTCAGAATTATCATATCCGTATACATTCTTCAATATATCTGACCTGCCGTATCCATCCAGAATAATATAATAAATATCCGGTGTAATGCCATCAGACTGTAAAAGTATCTGCACGTCTCTTGCATGCGTCGATTCAGAGATGCGGGATTGAAAAGAGTGCGCAAGAAGTTGATACACTGGTACGATCAGGAGAAACAATCCCGCCGCATTACACATGGAGGTCAGTGCAGCGAGATTGCCCTTCTTGCCGAACATTTGCCATATAGCAAAACATGCCGCCGCCGCCCAGACCGGTGCCAAAGTGCGATGACGAAAGGGAAACATCCCGCCAAGAGTAATCCCTTTAAGCGCAATATACACATGCCCATAGGAATAAAACAAAATCAATAAAATGGTCGCAACCAGCGCAGCTTTCGTCCAATCACGATAAATGAAACGAAAGATCAACAACAAAAGAACAACCACAAACAACGAAACAACTAATGGACGATAGACATGATTTATGGAAATCTCTGAGATATTCACCGCCATTTGATATAAGATCGGATACACCCCAAACATGAAGGGATGTAATGAATATCGCCGGATCCTGGTCGAGTTGCTACCGGGCTTCAGACTCATATTTTAACCCCAAGCCTTCGGCCAGATTTTTGATCGTACTCCAATTCACTCTTTCCCACACAGTTAGGCTGGAATTGAAATTATGCGGGGCTAGCATAATACCGATAACGCACCAGCCTTTTTCAGTGAATCGATTGATCGTCGCGCGGCCGATCCCGCCCGACGCGCCAGTGATCAGGACAGTTTTCTCATTTTTCATTTTGATTCCAGACATGAATTTGGCACCAGTTCATATTCAGCATGATTTTCATTCGGGGCATAATAACTTTTATCCTCCAAAAGCGGAAGGCTTTCACCGAAATAAGAATTCAATACTACGCGGAAAGTATTCACCGGCGAAATGGACGGATAGAGCAATATATCCATTGGTTTTCCAGGTAAATAATAAGCGTTCAGAATGGGCATTTTTTCCGCGTCGGTCAGGGAAAGTTCGGGAGGCGGACCATGATCTCCCTGAACAATGATAACAGGCGGCTGGTCGGAATCCGCGAGGAGTACATCGATCACATCCAATATTTCCTTGTTAATAAATTTCACCTGATCGATATAGGCCGTGTTGGTCTCCTCATATGTAGCACCCTCACCTTTGAACTGACCGGGTTCCCCCTTAGCATCAAAAGAATAGGGAGGATGTGGGACAACAATATGTGCGAACACAAATAAATTTGCATCCACACCTGGCATTTTTTTTATATTATCCAGCAGGGAAAAAGTACGTAAGCGCCGCAAATCCTTACGGGATACATTCGCAGTATTTTGTTCAAAAAAGTTAATGTCATTTACCACTCGCAGAATCGTGGTATCCACGATCAAAGCCTCAAATTCTGTCAAAGCCGTGACCGGGTGCTCATAATCGATATACAGATCCGCATCGGTCCATTCCGTGATATTCCAGCCGGTGGGGAATGCCACTACCTGATACCCATTGGATTCAAAAAAGGAGCGTACCGCGCCATGCTTAAGCAGGGCAACCCGATCTTTATGAGCAACAGTGCCAAGGTTCTCAAGGTAATCATAATTGAGCGACGACGGGAGCGAAAATTCAGTATAACCGTAATTACTCTGGCTGCAATCCGCAACATAAAACCCACGGTCACGCAGTGCATCTAAAAACTGACTGTTATCATAATTCAACTGATCATATAAAACATCCTGCCGCCCATACGCATCCAGGATGATATAGTACACATCCGGTTTTTCAGCATCAGAAAGTGATGCGCCAGCGGAGGAAATCTTTACCGCGCCTTCTGCTGACCATTGCTGAAAAACACTGGTTGTAATTACGAACAACGGATAGATCAATAGATAGATCGAAAAGATATTCAGCCAAAACGTCAACGCCGCGAGCTGTTTCATTTTTTTCACTATGAAGAAAATTGAACCTATCGCCATAGCCCCATAGGCTGGCAATAAAGTGCGATGACGGAAAAGAGCAACACCAAATACCCATCGGTTTTTCAATTCATCATACACTTGTCCGTATGTAAAAATCCCCAACAAGATCACCAGCGTCACCAAACCGGCACGCGGCCAGTCTCGCCACAAAACCCGCGCCAGACCAAATAATACCAGGCTCAATAACAATGAAAAGAAAAGCGGCCGATACACAACCGCGATAGCGATTTCCTGAATGTTATGCGCCGCTATGGAAAGTACCGGAAAAAGGGCAAACAACAATGGATATACGGGCAGGCGCTTTAGCATGTGTTTGCTACCCGTTCAAATCTTTTGGATCCAATCCCAATCCTTCAAGCAAATTTCTGATCGTCTTCCAATGCACCCGTTCCCACGCGGCCGGGCTGGAATTGGAATTATGCGGAGCGAGCATGACGTTGTCCATCTTCATCAGCGGACTCTCCAACGGCAGTGGCTCGTACTCGAAGACATCCAATGCGGCTCCTGCGAGACGTTTAGCCTGCAGCGCCTCGATCAAACTTTTCTCATCGACAAGGGGTCCGCGGGCAGTGTTGATGAATACAGCATTGGGTTTCATCAAAGCGAATGTATCCGCATTCATCAAATGCCGCGAGGTTGGATTGAGATCGCAATTGATGGAAACAAAATCGGAGTTCGTCAACAAATTCTCAAGGCTGGTCATCTCGATGCCAGTTTCGGAAACAAAGACATGATCCACCTCGATAATATCTATTCCATACACTTTCATGCCAAAGGCACGCGCGCGCCGCGTAACAGCTTTGCCAATATTGCCAATGCCGATCACACCCAAGGTACATTCACTGAGCGCCTTGCCGGGAATTTTTTCCCATTTGCCGGATTTCATTTCCCGATCCAGCCACGGCTGGCGACGGATGAATGCCAGCATATATCCCAATATCGAATCGGCGACAGGCGTGGTGAACGCGTTCAGGGTACGCCCAATTTTTATCGAATAACGGGAGCAGGCTTCGGCGTCGATCGAATCGATGCCCGTCCCCCATTTGGAGATCACCTTGAGGCGCGGCGCGCAGGCTTCGATCACGCGCAAAGTGTAGCGGTCATCCCCGCAAATGGTGCCATCAAATTGACCGGCATATTTCAGCAGATCGGCTTCCTCCATCCGTTCCTGTACATCAGGGATTATCAACTCAATATCATACTTGTCGAAGACGGGTCTGAAGCGATCCACAAAGGGAATCATGTACGGGGCTGTGAAAAGGATCTGATATTTCATTTGCAATTATTCCTGATCTCTGAAAATTCATATAACTTTGGGACGGGTGAAAAATAAGAAACGTCCGGGAGCATATCATACTTCCCGTCAAAATAAACGTTGAAGATGTAACGGAAGGTGTTGACCGGCGAGATCTGCGGGGATAATTTTTCCTCATGCTCTGGCAGGTAATAGGCGTTCAGGATCCAGAAATGCCTGTCACGCGGTTGAAGCCAGGGACCATGATCGCCCTGCAAAATAATCAGCGGCGGCGTATCCGATCCTGCGATCAACGTATCCACAGCCTCAAGTAATTTTTGATTCAGGAACGTCAACTGATTCTGATAGCCTTCGGCATATAAGCCCGCAGGATATTGCTGTTTTTCATTCCAAAAATCTGCGGGGTTCGTGTGTTCACCATTGGGACCAAAGACAAAAGGCGGATGCGGTGAGATCACATGGATGTAGGCGAATGTAGGCTCAGGCATCTGCGCGATGTCATCCAGCTTATCGAACACAAGCAATGTGCGGTCACGAAAATTCTGCCCCATGATCTCATCGGGATTCAACCAGCCGATGTCTTGCGCATGACGTGCGAGGGTTGTGCGCAGAAATAAAGTCTCGAATTCAGTCATGCCTGCCGAGAAAGGCGGCGGGGTATAAAACATATCCACGTCGTCCAATTCACTCCAGGCAAAACCTGTGGCAAAGGCAATCGTCTTATAGCCCATGCTCTCAAAATTGTAGCGCACAGCGCTGTGCTTGAGCGTATCCCACAACTTTAAACGCTTCGTACTTTCAGGTGTAAATGCCGGGTCGAGACCCTGCAAATAGGACATGTTCAACGACGACCCCACTGAAATTTCGGTGCGCGTGTAATTGCTCTGACTGCACTGCGCCACATAAAAACCGCGTTCCTGCAAAGCTCTAATGAAGGGGCTGTTGTCATATTCATAGGCCGTCTTCAATAAATCTTCGCGGGCATACGAATCAAGGATGAAATAATACACATCGGGTGGATTCTGCGGACGGACCAGATCCTGCACTGGAGCATTCTCCGCTCCGAGTCGGTGGGCGCTGCCTCTCTGGACCCCGAAACTGATCTGCCACAACGACATGATCGCCAGCCCAAGCGCGATCACGTTCAAAGATTCAGGCGACGGAGCTTTTTTCACAGCCCAAATCACAGCGACAATCGCAAGTACAAGGCATGCCAGCAACATCCAGCTTGTAAAGTCAACATCCTTCAGATTTTCCGTGAGCCAGATATGCACATGCCCATACGAAAAGATCAGCACCAGCCACAAGGTCGAGAGGAATGCAGCACGCCGCCAATCCCGCAAAAATAATCTCGTTAAAATAAAAAGAAGCCCTGCAAAGCCAATGCAGATCAGCAAGGCACGCCAGCCTGCTTCGACTTTCACCTCTCCGATATTTCCGGCAAGCAGGAACAAAACAGGATACGCACCAAACACAATGGGATACCAGGGGATGGAAAACCACTTACCCATCGATTTTTTCAACCACTGAAAACTATTCATTCTTCGATTGTCTCTTCAAAAGGAAATCCGTAATTTCAAAATCCAGCTCTTCGTCAATATCCCAGGCTTCGGCCGCGTCGATCTCGAACAGCATTGGATGGTCACTAATACGGTGTTGCTTCGCGATCAGGTTTGCGCGGGTAAAAATATAAATGCAGGAATTTTCTTCATATACAGGAGGCAGGTCCTGCGTTTGGATGAGTTCTTTGGGATTGTGATTGATCGCCTTACCGTCTTTATCATATAAACGTGTTTGCCAACGTGTCACGGAGAACAAAGAGTCATGGTTCGGGTAATTGTCAAGAAAAAGATTGATCGCCCGCGCGACCGTTTCCGGCTTGAGCAAGGGATTCGTGCTGTGCGTCTGCAAATAAAAATCGGCTGGCGCCTGATCTGTATCGTGGATGAGGACCTGATTCATTGGCACATCATCCGCGCGCAAGTGTTCGGGTCGGTTAATGACCTTCACTTGTGGGAAATGTTTTCGCAAACCATCCATCACGGGCTCGGAGTCTGTATCCACAACCACTTCGGCAATTTCAGGGACAGCCAACAGGGTTTCGAGGATATGCTGAAAAAGCGGCTTGCCCGCCAGGGGACGGTAATTCTTGCCGGGCACACGCTGGCTGTGATGGCGCATGGGGACGAGGGCAACCATTTTCATATTGGACGATTATACCGAATCGCCCAAGTCAAAATAAAGGTGACTGTCAATTACGAAGTGACAGTCACCTGATAATTACTAATCCACTTTTTGATTCAGCCAATCCAACGCATAATCCGCGATTTCCTCCCAACCTCTGGAACCAATCAGGAAATGATCACGACCGGCAAACTCTCTGAAATCTGTAATAAATGTTCCCTTATATTTTTCATAATTTGATCTATTCAACGAAGCCGGGATAATATGATCCTGCTCCCCGGCCGTGATCAACAGTGGGCGACGCGGTCTTGTGAAATCCACCTTGCCCGCCGCACCAAGGGACGAGGTTGGCACGCCGCGCGATTCAGGGACCATATAACGGTCATACGCCGCGCGTTGTTCATCAAGCGGCAAGGTGTTGGCGAATGCATATTGGAAATGTTCAAACGTCATCATCACAGGTCTATTCAAAAGGAATGGATTGATCGCCGGGAAATTCGATTTGATAAATGACCATTCCGTGGTGAACACGCCTGCAGGCGCGGCGGGATCAATCGCCACACCTGCAACGACCACATCGCGTTGAAGTAACAATTGCACGACCAACCCACCCATCGAGTGACCGATGATGGCTGGTTTTTCATCCAAGCCTTTGATGACACTCTCAATATGCTCGACAATATCGCCTAATT
>Ga0137338_1000087_pt1 | contig 15282 bp, 29 predicted proteins | sample EasRivERMLT366_2_FD_104770 | JGI IMG/M metagenome (GOLD analysis project Ga0137338, IMG submission 104770) | Soil microbial communities from meander-bound floodplain in the East River, Colorado, USA - East River MetaG ERMLT366_2 | ecosystem: Environmental > Terrestrial > Soil > Floodplain ...
GAATAGCTAGTGGTAAATCTACCGTCACCAAAACTCTTCGTAAACACAACATTCCTGTTGTAGATGCTGATATAGTGGCCCGTCAAGTGGTTGAACCAGGCACTGTAGGCTTATCTCTAATCATAGATAGTTTTGGTGCAGAATATCTTAATGAAGATGGGTCTCTTAATCGAAACAAATTAGGTAGCTTTGTTTTTAGTCGTCCTGATGCTTTAAAATTAATCGATCGGTTAATGGGACCATTGGTTGATGAGGAAAGCAATAAGCAAATTCAAGAGTTAAGTCGGCAAGGACATAAAATTGTTTGTTACGACGCTGCGCTAATTTGTGAAAAAGGACATGCTGAAAAATTCCGGCCGCTGATTGTCGTGCATTGTCCAGCAGTTACGCAGCTCGCCCGCCTTATGAAGCGAAATTCCTTGACAGAGGCCGAGGCAATGTCTAGAATTTCCGCTCAAATGCCTGTGGCGGACAAGATAGCAGCGGCAGATTACCTAGTTGATTCTTCTGGTCCTGTTGAAGAGTCTATTAAACAAACAGAAGAAATTATTAAAATCTTAAGGAGCCTATAATGGAAGATGTTAAAGTTGGAGATATCGTTCAGTGGTATGTTAATGGTAAAGTGAAAGATGGTACGGTGGTTAGTATCATTCCGCCACAAACACCAAAGCCACCAAATTTTCGTTATTATGATTACAGTGGAGATGATAGAAAACAATTTTTTACCTATGCTGTAATTACAACGGGTGACACAACGGTCACTATGGAGACTCATATTTTGGATGAGGTAGATAATGAGTTTGAGCGAGAGTTCCGTCTTAATATGGAAAAAGCTAGTGATCTTATTAACGAAAAGCTTAGAGAAGCTAATAAGTCTTTAAGTGAGGCTGAGGCCATTGCAGAAGAATATGGTGTTCCGTTTAGTTCGAATATATCGCCATTAGGCCAAGATTATACCCCATCCTCTATGAGAGGAAAGTATCCGGAACTTGATGCTGATTTTATGCATGAACAAGCTGGTACCTCTAACGATTGTGAATACGGTTGGCAGCACTCTGCTGTTTGCTATTGATTGATAAAAATAAAGAAAGAATAATACAATGCTTACTAGAATTATGTTTTTGAGGGATGTTAAGGGGCAGCCGGTTGGTTGTCTTGCAATTGGTTTGGATCGTAAGAAGCATCATGCTGTCTATCAGCTGTCAGTTCTTAATCCGGCTGATCGTTTCAATCGTAAGATGGCGCGACACTTAGCACTTGGACGTTTGATGGAGACTCCAGTTTCGATTCCACTTCAGCGTGGTAAGGACCTGACTAAGCATCATATTTCGAATGTGGTGATGAGTCACTTGGCTAAGTCTAAGGCTCCAACCCGAGCTGTTAAAGCGGCTAAGCAATGGCTTAGGATGGCTCAGCAAAAGATAGCTCAAAAATCAGTTTCCTTAGTAACAGTTGCTGTTCCAGTTCCAGTGTCTACTCCAGATTCTGCACCAGAGCAGCTAACTATACCTCTTGATACTTTTGCTGTTGGCTTTACAGCTACGTGTGATGATGTAGATCTTGCACAAGCAAAGAAAGCATATCATCAAAGTCCAGATGTATTATACTAAATATGTGATCGGGCATTGAGCGTCTGACGCACTGCGTCACGTCCCAGCGACCAACGGTAGTAACCCTAATAGTGTAACGACGTAGAAGTCTTTGACTTCTTAGCAGACTGTTTTATATTGTGTTTTAAGGAATGTAACTATGGATAGCAAACAACATATGGAAAATGTTTGGGCGAAGCGGATTCGCCCTCTCTTCGAGAAGGCCGCAGAGCGTATTGATGCTCTCAAGCCTGGTGAAAAAGTGCCTGCTACTGAGCTTGCTAAGGAGGTAGGTAAGTCTTTTGGTATGACTGGTCCTCAAGCATACCCCATCTTGAAGTTATTTTTTGACAATTATCCGGGGGTGACTGTCAAGAGGGGCGCTCATGGTGGTATCGAAAAGAATCAACCAGTAGCCTTAACTGCCGCTACAGTTCAAGCTATTGCAGCTAGTGTAGCTGCTAGCGTAGCAACAGTGTTAGATACTGCTACTGTAGATGACTCGAATACTGATTCAGCTAAAGTAACTGAAGAGGATTGTAATGGCAACTAAAAAAGTGCCCCTTTCTAAGAAGACGGCGAAAAAGACCATTAAGTTAAAAGGTGGTCCAGCAAGCACGCGGGCATTAAAGGCGGCTTCAGTTTGGAAGCCGGCGATTTTTAATCATAAGAATGTTCTTAAGTTTGCAGACCGTATCTTTTCTGATAAGAATGGTATCGTATCTTTTGTTAAACTTTGTGATGATAGATTGTTTACCAAAACCAATTCGCCACAATTGCATTGTGCAGTTGGGGAGGCATACTATCATTTTGTTTCAAACAAATTAACCCGTCTTAGTAGGGACCCATTTCCAACAGATAAAGCAATTACATCTCTAGTAAAAGCGGCAGTTCTTAAAGAGGGTACTAATGCTGATCAATTGGCGCGCGCTTTAAGAGAAGCAATGGATACTAATGATTCTATTCTTCATTATGATTCTGATTCTTGTGCCGCAGAAGATGAACACTATTTTAGTCGGGCTCAAGAAGTAGCTCGAGTATTTAGAACAGTAGTTGCACCACTTCTAAAGTAAACAGTAACGGCTGTGTATATTGCGCATCTTTTAACCAAAGCAGGTTCGCAACCTGGCGCAGCCCCAACTAATTAAGTTGAATAATTTAAACCAGTATAATCATTTCGGAGTTGAACTAACATGAATTTGGATGATCTTGAAGAGGCGCTTGCCGATATTCTCCCCTCTAATTTTTCTATTGAACGAGATAAACATGGTCAGCTTATTATCTTGACTGGTTTTCGTCAAGATGATGATGGAGAGTTGGTAGATTTTCGTTCTTTCGATGATGAAGAGGATGATGATTTTGATCCAGATTTCGAGCCCCTGGAAGAAGAACTAGATGATGAGGTATGAAAATGGAAAAGACACTAGAGTATAAGCCTACGCTTTCTATGAAAGCAGTATCAGAAAACCAAGTAATGGTATTGTGCGCTGAGCCCACTTGTCAAATTACTATTTGGATTGATGAGAAAGAGGAAGACTCTCCACACAAATGCATTTCTTGTAGGATGCGGCTCGTTAGAGATACGCTTAAATAATAGCGTTGTTATGGCAATAATCTAATATATTGCCTATATTGGGGATTCGTTCAACGGTTAGGACAAATGACTTTGAATCATTTTATGGGGGTTCGATTCCCTCATCCCCTGCCAAGTCATGAAAAAGAAATCTAAAAAATTTAGGAACCCTTTAGTTACCAAGGCAAAAACTCGTAGCTCTAGCGGACCTATGCGCTCCAAATCTGAAAAGAGGCGGAACGGTAAAAATAAACAGCAAGAGTATCAAGATGAAAACTATTGATTCCTTATTAACTAAAATTAAAGAGCAGTCTTCTGAAGATAAGAATGATTGTTTAATTGTAAAGTTTTTTCAAAATGAAGCGAAGAAGGGCGCGCATCTTCGATCAAAACAATGCTTAATTTCTTGTAGGTGCAAGAAATGTAATCCGGTTATGTTATAAGAGAATAACAATGAGTACTGCAACATATGCTTTTGTGTTTAATGGTTCTGATCTTTCTGATTGGAAATTTTCTGATCCAGATGATTGGGATTTAGATATTATTGATTTAGAAGGCACCGAAAAAGTTTTAGGTCATCATAGAATAGATGGATCTATTTGCAAGGTGGTTCGTACTACTGATGGTAAATTGGTAGCGATTTCTAAAAGCAATGCATAATGATCAGGATTTAATTTCATCATATGAAATGGGGCAACCAAAAACCATTTCTCGTAATTACTCTTTGATTTTTGCAGAGTATGCTTGGCTATTTGTATCTCTAGGTTTTTTGTTTTTGTTCTTATTATTTCTAATTCTATCTTAAAGAAAGAAGTGTGTTATGTCTGAATCTTCTAGTTCGTCGGGATCCTCGGGCGGGATTGGTTTTCTCGGTTTGCTTACCATCGTGTTTATTGTTCTTAAGCTAACTCACTACATTGATTGGAGTTGGGTTTGGGTTTTGGCACCACTATGGTTGGGATTTTCTCTGGTCTTAGTTATTGTTTTCTTTTTATGGCCGCAATCTTCAACCGTAGGTAATTGAAATGATTACTGTATTTTGCCTTCTGTCTTCCGCAGCTTTCATGCTATTGTTTGCTTTGTGGAAAACAAACAATGAGACTAATTTTCTCATTAAGTGTTTTTTGGGACTAATGACTGTGTTAGGTATTATTTGTTCAGTACTTCAGATCCAAGGGTGATATATGAATGACGGTTTCTTCAAAAAGATTTTCGCTTTCTTCGGAGTATTCTGGGTAATTAGTATGATGGCCAGCGCAACTATTACTGGCCTTATTATTTATATTCTTTACCGAGTTGCTACTCACCCCTGGTAATTTATGGCCTTTACACAAATTCAAAAACAAATAGCGTCCGTTATTTTTACTTTTGCCGTTTATGCGTATCTTGTTAATTGGCAAGTAGCGTTATTGCTGGTAATTTCAATCGGGTTCCATGAGTATAGTCACTTGTTCGCGGCTCGTCAATTGGGTTTAAAAACAGGAGGATTTTATTTATGGCCGTTTTTGGGCGGAGTTGCGTTCGTTACAGAAAAATATAAAACACGAATGCAGAATGCTATTGTTGCTTTAGCTGGTCCGTTAGGTGGGGCTTTGCTTGCATTAGTTACTTTGGCAGCTTATAAGTTTACTGGAATAGAATTCTTAGCTACATCAGTAGTTTGGATGTGCGTATTAAATCTTTTCAATTTGCTTCCATTATCTTTCTTAGATGGTGGTCAAACATTGAACACGATCACATATTCTATTTCTAGAACTTTAGGATTAGTTTGTTTAACAATTTCCACTGTAGTAGCAGTTATACTTCTTTGGGAGTTTAATATTGTAATAGCAATATTAATTGCTTTCTTAGGTGTCCCGTATCTAATTACTGAATATAAAAATTGGAAAGCCTACCAAAAAGGTAATACATATTTGTGTGACGATTCCTATCTAAATCCTCCACAATCTCTTACAGGTTGGGAAATCTTGTTAGTACTAATTAGTTGGGGAGTAATAGCATCATCGTTAATTACAACTTGTCTGTCCTTGAATATCTTCCCTAGTATAGGAAATGTTCATTTTGACGCCAAGTAATGTGGGGCGTCAGTATATAATCAACTCCCCTATAGATCCCCCATTGATTTGTCGAGAAACGGTTCGAGAAATTTTTCGAATTCAATTTGATAAATCAACGGGGTTGACACGGCACTTTGCGTGATTATATTTCCACCACAATTAAGAAAGAAAATATGTCTAAAATTACTGTTGTTGTGGGAGATATTCACGGCTGCCTCGAAGAGTTTACTGAGCTTCTAAATAAGATTCAATATAATAAGAACCAAATGCGACTGGTTTTATTAGGCGATCTGATGGATCGTGGTCCGGATCCTGTAGGGTGTGTGCGAAAGGCTAGGGAATTAGACATTGAATGTATTATGGGTAACCATGAAGAAAAGCATTTAAGATGGCATAAACATCAAAAGAAATTCCAAGAGACCGGAAAACATAATCCCATGAAACCAATGGCTGAAGCAGAAGCTAAAGCTAACGAAACTCTAAATGATCAAGATTGGACTTGGATGAAAAGCTTGCCAATCAAATTAGATTTAGGATTTAATTGGTGGGCGGTTCATGCTGGCTGTGAACCTAGATACTCTTTAAATAAACAGAATCCTTCTCAGATTATGCGAGTTAGGTATGTAGATGAAAATGGTATTGGTAAAGCTTTAAATCCAGATAAGTCTCAACCAGAAGGGACTGTGTATTGGGATCAGTCTTGGAGGGGGCCAGAATCTATTGTGTATGGTCACTGCGTTCATGATCATCAACAGTGGAGAGTTACGGCTCACAACAATGTTTATTGTGTAGGTATTGATACTGGCTGTTGTTTTGGTGGACATTTAACAGCTATGTTAATGACTCCCAATTTTGATTCTTGGTCTAATGATTTTGTTCAGTTTAAAGCCAAGAAAGCCTATTTCTCTAATCATGGAGATGATTGATGTTCCCTGTTGTTTCTTCTATTGAAGATTTATTGCAGGCACTTCAAACAGAACGAGGCGCCTTCTTTTATGATAAAGAAATATATCAATTAGGTCTTTCCGCTCAACAATATGCTGAGAATGTTTTTAATTCTGATTCCTTTGAACTTGATGAGAAAACAATGTTCCCGACTAAGATTGCTTCTCTACCTAATGTAGAAAGGCAAGTTATTCAACAATATATTGTTAAGCCTAATTCTATTGCTAATATAGAATTAGCAACAACGGTTAATAAAATGATTCCTTTATTGGAAGATATGGCTAGAGATACTTTGTATCTCGCCAGAGAGCAGTTTAAATGGGATCCTTTTTTATTTTCCAATACTCTCGATCCGGTTAAATGGACAATTAATATTGCTAAGTATACTTTTATTACTGAACAATCAGAGCAATTATTATTCCCAGCCCATAAAGATTGGGGCTTACTTGCTATCTATCCCTATGTGATTGGTCCGGGATTGGAAGCTATTGTGAATGGACAGTGGGAATCAGTGGAAATTCCAGAAAATTGTTTGTTTTGTTATGCTGGTGATATTTTTTCTAGAATAACAGACGGCAAAGTTCCAGCCCTTACTCACAGAGTAAAGCAGCCAAAAGATGTTATTGGAAGCAGGACTAGTATTATTTTTTATGTAGATCCTCCTAGACATATGGTGTTGCATTCTGGTGAGCAGGTAGGTAATATCATTGATTCTAAACTTAGAAAGATTGGTCAGATAAAATGAATGTAGATGAATTGACTTCAATTCCGGTATCTGAAACATACCAAAAAGCTTTGGATCTTTTTAAAGATAGAAGTAGGTGGGCACAAGAGTATTATCAGTATGATAAAGATGGCGCTAAATGTAATTGGAGAGACGGCTATTCTTTCTGTGCTATGGGCGCGCTCTGTTTTTTTACTGATGGTTTTAATACGAAAGCATTATGTTGCCTACAGAGAGTTTCAGTCCATTTATTTGGAGACTCTATTCAGCACGTAAATGATGGTCATTACGGTTATGAAAAAGTAATGCAAGCTCTCGAGTTTGCTCGAGACCTTTGGAAAGATCATGAGCCTACCAAAGAAGATTTAGATAAGTCTGTTGATAAAGTATTAGAGGGTCGTCTCAATGGGTAAGGTTATTAGTTTGGCTCATAAGATGATTGAGTCTAAATTTGAAAAACAGATGGTCCTTCTTATGAAGAAGTTTAATTCATTAGATGAATCTGATCCTAATTATGCTTCTTTAATAGAAGAATTAAAGAATAGTATTACAGATGACTTCTTAGATTTTAAGAAAAGAATTCTAACGTTAGGTTATAGAGATATCACTAAAGTTTGTGAATGTAAAGACTGTAGTAAAGGTGTGGATCCTGATCCATTATCGTTTAGCCTATAATAGGAATTATTGATGTCATATGCTAGTTATCCCTGTCCTATTTGTCACCAAGTAATGGTGATTATTGGGATAGATAAAAATGGAAAGAAAATCGCTTCATGTGGTCATGCTTTCAAATTCAAAAAATCAAGGTCAGAAAAGGAACTTGATCGTAAATATGTGAAGACGGCAGACGGTGGTTTAGAATTAATTGTGAAGGAAAAATAATATGGTAAAGGGGTTTTCTAGTCCGGCGGATGATATTTTTGTTCCTACTGAACTTTCTTCTATGAAAGATAAGTTGGAGCCAGGACTATATGAGACAAGCAAAAATATATCTTATGGCTATTTCTTTAAGAAACTTCACATTGAAAACAAGAAGCTTTTTGCTTTTGAAGATAATACTTCTGATGTAATCATTAAGGATATTGAAAAATTTTGGTCTATTAAGGATAAGTATGCCAAATATAAAATGCCATTTAAACGTGGCATTCTAATGTATGGTCCACCCGGATGTGGTAAGTCTTCTATTATTTCATTACTAACTCAATCTGTTCTTAGAAGCGGTGGTATTATTGTTAAGTTTAATATCAACCTAGATACTTTCAAAAATTGTATGAGGCTATTGAGAAATCTAGAGCCAGAGATGCCTATCATTGTCTTGATGGAAGATTTGAATTATGTACTAGATAACTGTGATGAGTCAGAAGTTTTAAACATGTTAGATGGTTTAGAGAAGTTCTCGCATTCTACTGTATACTTAGCTTCAACCAATTACTTTAAAGAGCTAGAGGATAATATCAAGAATCGCCCTAGTAGATTTGATTTAGTGGTGGAGGTGAAACCACCTTTAGCTAATATTAGACGCAGTTATTTAGAGCGCCTCTTGTTAGATGGTGATGAGATTCCAAACTTGGAACAATGGGTGAAGGATTCTGAAGGGTTCTCGTTTGCTCATTTAGAAGAATTATTCAAGTCTGTTTTCTTATTCGAAAACAGTTATGATCAAACCATTAATCGTATTAAGTTAATGAATTCTTCTGACTCTAATTCTGATTAATAGGATGAGGTATTATGTGTATTTCAATTGGGCGTTCAGCTGCTAGTTTTTCTAGCACTAAATTGTATGTTGGTGAAGCATATTACAATGATAAATATGTTCATGTAGTAGCATATCAAAACATTGCTAATTCTGGGATTGATACTCCTAATGCAATGATCATTCCGTTTCCTACTGACATGCCAATGGGTTCGGCTAATATTTTAGATACCACCAAATATAGGGGTTTCTTAAATGATATTACTAATGCTACCCGTAGACGTAGCATGATGCTAGGCGGCCACTCTAAGAGCTACAGACGTAGTGTTGATAATATTGCTCAAGTATTTGATGTAGGCTCTTATACTGTCATATTAGCCGACCATGTTATCCAGGTGCCAGAGGCTTTAGAGCGAGTTACAATTAATAAACGTCCGGCAGTATCCATGGATTTCTTAAAGGCTTATGGTAAACTATACCCTCAACAACCGGTGGCACTATGTTGTTGGAATGGTGAGATTGATGCACAACCATTATTATGGTGGTATGAACCAAAGAATCCCAATACTTTATTCATCCCTACTATGGACGCTCATGACGGTAATCCGCCCAATGTAAATGCTACTGTTAAAACAGATCATATTATTTCGGTAGGTTCTTCATTTAGATGCTCTAATAGCATTTTTTCTCAACCAGTATACTACTCTAATATTTTGGGTAATGCTAAAGACCTACTACCAACTAAAGCATTTGGAACTCAATTACAAGGCCTTGTTAAAAATGGTGATTGTTTTATAGACATTTCTGATATGCTAAATAATGATAAACATCATACGCCTATGTTAAAACGTGGAATTTCAATCGAAAATAGTTATACTCAAGGCTCTATGATTGGGCATTGAATTCAATTGCTCCTGTGGTCTAATGGAAGGGCAGCGATCTTCTAAGTCGCAACATATAGGTTCGAGTCCTATCAGGAGTGCTAAAGAAAGAATATTAGGAAAATAATATGCCATTTCATTGGTGTCATCAAGAAACAATGATGCTTATGTCTCTAATTCCGTTTATTGGATTTTTTTATATGAAGATTCATATTTGGTTCAATAATAAATTTGGAAATAAGTGTCATGCAAAAAATTGTAAAGCGGAACATGATCATGAAAAGAACGATTAAAAGATTTGTGGTATGGGATCCAAACACTAAATTCTATTTAGTTAGAACCTTACACCATAGTTATACTTCAGATAACCACCCTATTTTTGATACTAGATTTACAGATAAAATAGATGAGGCGCAGGTTTTTGTTTCTGAAGAGGCGGCGGGAGAAGTTATAAGAAAATTTAGCACACAACAATTTATTCAAACTGAAAAGTTTAAAGTAGATGCTAGTGTTTTAACAGTTGGTCCTATTGATATTTCTTTTGAATTACTACCTAAATGAAAAAGATTCCTGTAGAAGTTATCCAAGAATGGTTTCGTAAAAAGAAACACATTCAAGATAGACTTAATAGAATTAAGAAGAGATTAAAAAAGTATAGTAAGCAAGAAAAACATTTCGAATTACGATTGAAATTAATTAAAGAACACGAGCAACAGTTAAAAACTAATCATGAAAACGCAACCAATAATTGATATTGATACGGAATATTTATCTAAAGTTTATTATAATGACAGATTTATTCGTACAATTAAAAAGTCTTTAGCTAGAGTTAAAGAATTTCAAAAATCAGTTAAGTTTGATGCTATTGCTTTTACTGGTACAAGTGGCGCGGCCTTAGCCTATATTCTTTCTTATACGCTTAAAAAGCCTTTAATCTGTGTAAGAAAAAGAGATAACTCTCATTCTTCAATGAATATTGAGGGTTGTGTATCTGCCAAATCTTATATCATTGTAGATGATTTTATTGATTCAGGAAGAACTGTTAAGAATATAATGAATAAGATTGGTAAAAGAATGCCTGAGGCTAAACCAGTAGCTATCTTTCTTTATGATGATTGGGGTTACAAAAGAACCTTCCTTGACATTCCTATTAAGAGAGTCAAATGATACCAAATCAATCTATAGTAGATGATATTAAAGATCTGATGGTTAAGTATCCCAACCTATATAAAGGTGGCGAAGTAGAATCCGGTTTTTATATTGGTCCTGGTTGGCTTCAATTAGTAGATACACTATCTGCTGTTTTAGAATCAGAAATTTTAGATATGCCAGAAGATCTTAGACATGGGTTTTATGCTGTTCAAGTAAAACAGAAATTTGGATCCCTAAGATTCTATCTGAGAAACTCTACTCCATTCTTAGAAGGATCCATTCGGTTAGCTGAAAATCTTAGTCATTTAATATGTGAAGAGTGTGGTAATCCTAGTAAACCTAGAACGCCATCTGTCAGTCATTGGATCAGAGCTCTATGTGAAGTTCATGCTAAAGAGCATGAGGCTTGGCTTCATGCTAAATGAACTTAAAAAGATGTGGGAGATTTTAGTACCTACTGAACGTAGATTGAAGCCAGGTAAGTACTATACTACTAGGTATCATAAAGTATGGGATACTAAGGTTAGATCTATTACTGGAGGATTAACAGTTATGACTCCGGCCAGAGGTCAGTGGGTTAATCCTTCTACTGGAGAACTGTTTAATGAACGTATGATTCCAGTTAGAATCATTGCTTCACGTATTGAAATTGAAAAGGTTATTGACTTCACTCTTAAATATTATGATCAATTAGCTGTTCTGTGCTATAAGATTAGTGATGAGGTCATTATTAAATATAAGGATTCTAAATGAAATGGGTATCTAAAATTATTCGTAGGCTCTTTTTAGTTAAAGAAATTTTTTCTATTGATTACTCTGAAAGTTAAAATGAAAATATATCGTTATCAATGTCTGTGGGAATCTACTGAGATCTTTTTTAGAGATACCATTAAAATGACTGAAAAACTTTCAAATTGTAAAGAAGAAGTTGAAAGTTTTGGAATGAATCATGTACGAGAATTGGTGGGAGAAGAAACTTGGAATGATTGTGAATACTCATCGTATGAGTCTAATTTAGCTGAACTAATTGAACTACAATTAGAAGTTGCCCCACAGATGAAATACGCTGGCCCCCTATATTGGAAGTTTGATGAGATAGAAGTTTAATTATGCAATTTAAAATTGGTGATCGTATTGGTAAAGGCAATGTTCCTTTTGAAGAATATCAAAAGGTAGAGTTAGGAACAATAATAGATATAGATCATGATGGTAATTTATCTATTAAGTGGGATTATGATAGCAGTATTTGCCGGATAACCGCACCTTATAATCTTCTTTCTGAAGAAGAAGCTAGGCAGAGATGGTCTCTATTAGAAATTGAGTGGACACAACTTAATAAGGCTATTGAAGAGAAATTAACTGCTGCAGGAAAGTTGGTTGATGAGGCTAAAGATTTGGCTAAAAACAATGGTCAAGATTTATTTCATATGTGGGACGCGGTGCAACCACTAATGACTTCTCTTAGAAATGTTGGTTGGTCAACTTCTTCTTTAAGGTGTTAAGATGGAAAACAAATTTAAAGTTGGCGATAAGGTTGTTTACAAAAATCACGTACACTATGGTGCTTATAGTGATGGGTTTGAATCTATGACTGTAGTAGATTTAACTTTGAGGGGTGATGTGATAATCTTCCAAACAGATTGGTATCAGGGAACTAGAAAAATAACCATAGATCAAAATGAATTGATTTTAGAATCAGAAGCTAATGAAAAGCTAGCGCAATTAGAAAAAGATTGGAATGAATTAGAGCCTGTGATTACTGGTAAGATTAAACAGGCAACTAATGTTTTTCATGAGGCTGTTGCTTTGGCTGCCGAAAAAGGTTTTAAAGTAGCAGATTTTGATGTTATGTATGAAGTTAGAGGTATGACTCGATCTGGTGGTTGGAGTAGCTCCGCCTTTTCTTGTTAACAATAAAGGATTTATATTATGTTTGAATTACAAATTACAGATACAGATATTACGGGCGGCTCAATCCCAGTTTCCTGGTGTTTAAATAAGGAAACTTTAGATAAAATTATTGCTGAGTATGGACCAGATCCCTCAGTAGTTTTAATTGTCGCCCCCACGCAACACTATCATCTTTCTAAGGAAAAACGTAAGATAGTTCCATTGAGAGACTTGATGGCTTATTTAGATTTTAAAACAGCCGGCCCCAATAGGATTTGGGCCTTCATTACTAAATTAAGTACTAAAGATGCTAGAAAAGCATTTTTAGATTATTGGGGATTTATTTCTCCTGATGGTGATGAGTGGGGATCTCATTTTAGAAAAGATGATCAAGACTTCGATGATACCGATTATCAGCCAGCTTATGGTACTTATGTAGATATTGATATTCCTAAATCAGCTTTTGCTCCTGAACCAGCTCCATGGGAAAAGAATTGGGTTAATCTTTTCTTTTCTAAAAAACCAATTGATCAGTGTAACTTTAGACGTCGTAGGATTTTAGCTTATACTCTTCAACCTATTATAATGTTTTTGTATATAGTGATGAGGGCATTTATTACATTAGTAGCCCTTTTGTTTGGTGCTAGAAATTTTAGTCTACAACCATTGTTTCATCCGCTATCTACTGATATGGAAGATCAGATTAGTGTTTTTGGAGGGGGAACTATTTTTATTAGGAAGAACCCGCCCATTCCTAAATTTGATGCAACAAAGTCTAACCTCCAGAACTTTTTAATTTTTCTTTGGGTATTATTGCGTAAAGCGATATTCTTGCCATTTATGCCCCCAATATTGTTTTTGATTGTGTTTACAGCTATTGTAAGTTCAAAGTTAATATTCATATTAACTTTAATTTGTGTCGTATTAGTTAGTCTTTTTATAATCGTAATATTGATTGCATTTTTTGCTGATGGTGGTCTTAGTAAATTGCAAGACTGGATTGATAATAAGTTTGGAAATAAAGATACCGGAATGTTATCTGAAGAAGAAATCAGGCTTCTTGTATGCTCTCCAGATCGTCAACCTGTTACTATGGATAATCTTCCTGCTAATAAAAAATCAATTAAGTTACGGTTTGCAGATTTAAAATCTAAAGTTTGTAGGCCATTCTCCGCTTAATCATTAGTGTATATTTGCTCCGTCAAACTCTGGCCCAAACTTTGCAAGGTTTGGCTGCCCAGCGACCAACGGAGCAAATACACTTCATGGAACTGAAGTTCTTATCAAAAAGATGTGGATATTGATATATAAGATTTGAGATAGATTACATTTAGCTGAAGCGTTCCCCTCCTTTTTGCCTAAGCTATATTGCCTGTAATTTATCTCAACCTGGGCGTGTGGCGAAATTGGTAGACGCAGAAGTTTCAAAAACTTCCGAGCCGTAAGGCTCATGTGGGTTCGAATCCCTCCATGCCCACCAAGTTAAATTACAATAGAATTCTTATTATAGATTGGATTATTATATGAGACTGGCTTTGATTTGTGCAAGTTTAGCAGTTATCCTTTTAGGATGTGAGTATGATGCCCCTCCTGAAACAGAAGAAAATATTGAAGAAATTGATTCTAGAATTGGTAGCTTCCCTGTTGGAAGTTATAAAAATTCTGGAGCAGCTATGTGTCATTTATTCCAAGGTGCTTCATATCAAGGCAGCTCTGTGATGGAGATGCCGGTTCCCGTAATGTGTAATACCCAACCATACATTGAGCTGGGTACTCCACTACCAGATGAGGTTCATCTTCATCATGAAGATAGGGACGATGATCCTGTTGTACCTCTAGATTCTATGGAAGAAGAAGAATCTTCTAATTGGATTTAATTGGGTGCAACACATGCAGTGTAGTGGAAATTGTTATTGTGGCAGTGATTGCCAAGTGAATCATGAAGAAGAAGCAAGAGTATGTGATTGTGTTAATGGGCATCGTATGTGTTCTATTAAATGCGATCTTCATCCGTTAGTTAAATGTGTTTGGATTGCTCAGCATAAAGGTAACCATGAATGTGCTTTATGTGTTTTAGAAGAGTATCATGAAAGTAATTAATAAGTAGTTCATATAATAGTATTACATCATGTCTAATCTTTTATTAGCTAAAACCACTCTTCCTAAAGGCTGGCTGGATGTTTCTATTGGTGAACCACATATGGTTCGAGATAATTTAATTTCTGTTTTCCAATTGGAAAAAGAATTAAAAACAGGATATCTTCTACAAGAAGAGTTAGTGTATCCAAGCCCCACCGGATATAGACCTTTAGTAAAACTTTTAGAAAACAAATATCAAGCTCCTGTTATTATTACCAATGGGGCCAAGCAAGCGCTTGGTGCTATATTCTTTGCAATTAAAAGATTAGGTTGGAATTATTGTACTATGAAAAGTCCTTATTGGGCTTTGATTCCGCCTCTTGCTAAAATGCATCAAGTTGAATCTGTGTTTGTTCCTGAGCCAGATGTTCAAGAAAGAGCTCCATTTTTATTATTAGCTCCTAACAATCCTGATGGTTCTTGTGATTCTCCCGCCCAATTGAAAACATGGGAAGATCAGTTCGCTCAAACTAAATATCCTTTAATTCATGATGCGGCTTATTATACTCATATTTATCTTCCAGAGACACATACATTGCCCGTAATAGGGGATGTCCAGATATATTCTATTTCTAAAATGTTAGGATTGTCTGGACTTAGAATTGGTTATGTAGTCTGTAAAAATATTAAGTTTTATAA
>Ga0137338_1000092_pt1 | contig 14737 bp, 36 predicted proteins | sample EasRivERMLT366_2_FD_104770 | JGI IMG/M metagenome (GOLD analysis project Ga0137338, IMG submission 104770) | Soil microbial communities from meander-bound floodplain in the East River, Colorado, USA - East River MetaG ERMLT366_2 | ecosystem: Environmental > Terrestrial > Soil > Floodplain ...
ACTAAAGATCAAGCGGTATCAAGCGGTATCAAGCGGTATCAAGCGGTATCAAGCGGTATCAAGCTGGCATCAAACTAAGATCTAGCTAGCATCAAATAGGATCTAGCTGGTATTAACAGGATTAAGCTGGTTAAGCTGGTATCAAACCAGACCAATTCAACCCAATTATTAATTAAAACGACCAAAGAAGTCCTTCAACTCTCCGAATTAAAATTACCAATTACCTCAAGCATCTTGTCACATTACAAATATTGAAATTCATAATAATATAGCTAACTTACCAATAATAGTTTAAGTAGTACGAGCTATCTATTATTCATAGACCTACCATTAATTTGGCATTTTTATTATTTCAATCTTCTTGGTGAGAAGGGTTGAATAATATGAAGGGGAGTATGGTATGAAGCTAATCAGGATATTGTTATTAATGATGGTGACAACGGTAATGGGGTGTAGTGGATCAGGGGTGATAGTGGGAGAAGAGGTAGTTAAGAGTCCTACCAGGGCAACAGACGAGGTATACGAGGGTAGTAAGTTAGCCACGGTGGCACTAGTGGCAAGGAATTCTGATGAAGAGGTAGTGCCATATTGTACTGGGGTATGGATAAGTGTAGATGAGATAGTGACAGCGGCGCACTGTGTAGCTTTAGACGAGATGGGGATAATAAGTCCGGTTGGCGAATATATTCATTACATTATAGAAAAAGAAGTTAGAGGGATATTTAAGGAGCCAGCGGCCATACATTTATCCAAGGTAATCTTATTTGATTCTAAGCGAGATGTAGCGGTATTGAGGGCAGTGATGGCAGGAGTACCGGTGCATGGGGTAGCGGAATTGGGCAAAGAGTTACCTGGGATAGGGGAGAGGGTTTACATGGTAGGGCATCCACGTGGGTTATACTGGACCTTTAGTAATGGGGTAGTAAGTGCTTATCGAGTGGATGAGGAGATGGGGCCGATGATTCAGGTAAACGGAACGGTATGGTATGGCAATAGTGGTGGTGGATTATTTGACAGGGAGGGTAAGTTAATAGGGATAGCATCACAATTGACAGGGGTACCCAACATGGCATATTTTGTACATTTGGATAGTATTAAGTCTGTATGGCTTGGTCAATGAGGTGGATATTGTTATTGGTATTGATGGGGTGCATGCCTCGGGTGACAGAGTTTAGGTATTCTGGGAGCTCGGCGGCTGCACCTTTTCCTTTAGTGGAATATTCAATTTATTTAGACAAGAATTTTGGAGAATTGGATAAAATAGAGATAGAGAAGGGTATTTGTCAATGGAACTACGCATTGAATGGATATGTAAAGATGGAGATAGTGGACAGTAATTTTGATATGGAGGTGGAAGTATTGAGGGGAATGGGGGAGGGGGACTGGTTGATATTGAAGGTAGGATCTGACGGAGTATCAGATGGAACTTTAGGGTATGTAGATCATGTGGGAGGGAATATAGTTCATATAGTTCGGGATCGGGTAGAGAATGACTGGGTAAGTGGGATAGTGATGCATGAGATTGGTCATTTACTTGGTGTGCGTCATGATCAGGTATATTTGATGCAAGAGAAGTACAAGTGGGCGGAGTTCAGGTGCATTGATTACGGGACCATGGAGTTAGTCAGTAAGGAGATTGGTATAGGGATTGAGCAGTTAAACTATTGTCAATATTACTAAGAAAATACTTTTAATTTATACACCCTATGAAATAGCGGGATAAAATCTGGTGGAAAGATCCATTGCAATGGGATAGTTTGTTCCCAAGTAATACTGGGCGCGGCATAATCATATTGATGAATTAGCTTAAAAATAATGTAATGACCTACATATATTCTAACACGAACACAGTATTCAGCAGATAAGTCTATATCCGTTTCTATCATATAGATAGAAGAATTGGGTCCCTTCCAAAAAGTAGCATGACATTCTGGACAAGTAATTCTATTTAATTGGATATGGCAATATATACAATTATAAATAGAGGGAAGTATATCATTCATAGGAAGACTTTTAATTTCAATAATCTATCGATAAACTCGGGAGCAGTAGTTGGAGAGATATAGAATAGTTCTTTGGTCTTATAAAGAGTGCTAAATGGGGGTCGTGGTTTCATTATCATAATAAATGATTCGCCGGCATAAATAGGAGTTCCCGGAATTATCCCAATCACATATTCTCCACAATCAAACCGTAATTTAGCGAGATCCATATTATGGGGGACATAATCATATTCCACTTTACAATTAATACAGGCTCTAAAGAACACCTTGTGTGTGGTAGACGGATCATAAAGTGGTTGATGACAATATATACAATTCATAGAAATATTGATAATGCACTAATTCGATTAAGTTCTTGCTCCATGTTATTGGGAAATATCCAATATAATTTATGTAAAGTGAATACATAGTTGCCATTTTTAAAAAAATCTATTCTAGATTCTTTTGGACGAAGATATGCTCTATATCTAAGATGTTCAAACATAATACCATTGATTTTGCTACACACTATGTCATATGTAATGCCACATTGCTCACAATTAAAAATAAAATCATAATGTGGTTTTTTCACAATTATATTATGACAGTAAATACAGTTCATATGTTTGTCGTTCATGAAAAAGCTTTCAGATTATCATATGTTTTAAAGAATTCTTTCGCAGAATTAGGGAATACCCAATGTAAGGGAATCCGAATACCCAAAGGATTTAGTGTTATACATTGATTTTGAGTGTTAATCCAAATATTAGGCATCTTCCAACGTCCCTTATAATCAAGGATATGGATGGAGATCTCCACAATTTCACCCTTTTTATCACTTATGTATGAGTAGTAGAAATTAACCTTACATTTATTACATTGAGCAGTAAATGTAGTGGTATAATCACATGGTTCATTACAAAATATACATTCTTGATTCATAATATTTACAGAAATGGAATTAAAGTTTTAATGCGAATTATTTCTTGTTCTAAAGTGTTGGGTGTTACCCAGTGTATTGGTAATCTACAAATTACTTTATTTTCAATAACATATTGAATATCCATTTCAAATGGATATATGTCTAAAAATGTTCTTGTAGATTTTTTGCTATGTAATTCTATAGAGAAAAACTCTCCATTTAAATTTGTAAAGAAAAGACAATTGCATTGATTGCAATTATGTGAATTTGTATCATATCCATTAGTTAATAATTTGGAGTGGCAAAATACACAGTTCATATAAATGGTAATAATTGTTTAACGCGATCTAATTCTTTACTGACCATGCGCGGAAATATCCAGCGCAATTCAGTTTTTAATATAGTCTTATTATTTATGACATATTCAATTTGAGTATACTCATCATACAAATTAATATCTATATAAGAGGAACATGCGGGGCCCTCATCAGGTGAGCGCATTTCAATGGCAAAAAACTTACCACCAGATGTATAGAATTTGCAATTACAAGATGCGCAAAATCCGTTTTTGTTTTTAAATTTAGCATTGCAAAAGATACAAGTGTTCATAAGAATACTTTCAAATTACTTAATTTATCAATCCATTCCTTGATATTATAAGGAAATGCCCAAACTAGAAATGGATATTTAGCTAATTTTTTATTATCTTTATATAGAACTGTATATCCAAACAAAATATCCAAAGTTAAAATGTACCATATGTTATTGGCTATATAAGATATAGATACACAAGTAATTTCATCATTTTCTATAATATATGTTGTGTCGCAATCTCTACAATTAGTGACGTACGTTTCTCTAATAGAAACATATGAAGTTGACAGTGTATTATCGCAGTAGATACAATTCATAAGAATACCAATAGTTTTAGTATTTTATCAACAAACTGCTGAGCTGTTGATGGAAAAATCCAATGTAATTCTTCAAATTGCATTATTGCTTGATAGTTACTATGTTCTGCCCAATTATCTAAAACCATATATGATTCGTTTACATTACGATTTTTTGGATAAATATTAATTTGGTAATCATGAATCCTAATAGAAATAACAGTTATTTGATATGGATCAGTAATATAAGATACGTTACAATTTATACAATATATGTATGATTCATTGTTAATAAGTGGTTCAACTTTAAGAGGACGATGACAATAGATACATTTCATGAAAATGTCAAAATAGTTTGGAGTTTGCTCATAATATTGGTTGGTGTAAATAATTCACCAGCAAATCTAAAAGTATTTAATGATGGTGGCTTATTACATGATACAACAATAACAGTTTCATTTGAAGTTAATGTATAATATGCACATATATTAATTTGGTTGATGTGAGTGTTATTATTCCTAAAAGGATATTTAATTCTTGAGGAATTGTCGCCAGGATATAATAACATTTCTTTAGTAGAGCATGTTAGACAGTTGAAATTTTTAGGCACTTCAGATTTACAAAAATAGCATGAACTCATGAAAAGATTCTCATATTATAATACTTAAGAATAATAGAATCTATATTGAAAATAAATATCCATTGCTTAGGAATATAAATAGACCAAGATTTATAATATATGTAAATTGTATTATCAATTCCAAATGGCTTAATGTAGACATGGGCTAAATTATCAATGGCGCGCATTTGAATTTCTACAATCACATTATCTTCAAACTCAAATGAGGTTTTACAATGACCACAAGTAGCATATGAACCAAACATACTATGACCAATAATCATTTCAGTATCACAAAATATACAACTATATATGGAATTCATGAAAACACCAACAATCTTTTAAATCTAGACATAAACTTATAAACATTGCTAGGAAAGAGCCAATATAATTTATTGATAGTAATAATAGGGTCTCCTGGATTTGGTCTAAAAGATATTGTACCCCAATCTATATCTATAGTAAGTGATGAATATTGATACGCATTATCGTAGTAAAATTGAATTGAATATATATTTTCATCTTCTATCGTAGGAGTATGCTCAATTAAAAATGATACATGACAATATTGACAAATATATCGATCAGAACTATCTGGAACATTTGCCAACCTATTATTACAGTATATACAATTCATAAAAATATCAACAAATGATTATATCTTTCAATTAAACTATCAACAGTATCTGGAAATACCCAAGTTAATGGTACAGATATTTCCCAGTATTCAGATTCAAGAACTATATTATTTTCCCACGATCTAACCCAGCATGAATTACTGGTAGATGGTGATTTAATCTCTATAGCAGATAGCTCTTGTTCTTCAAACATTAACCAAGATTTGCACTTAGGACAAGTTCCAGAAGCAGAAATACTACCGATACTTACATCTATCAAGTTTTGATGACAAAAAATACAAGTTATATTCATATTAAGAAAACAATAAATAGAGTTTTAGTTTATTTCTAACATTAGATGGAGTAAACATTTGTCCTGAAACCTTTAAACAAGCTGCCGTATAATTACCAATAGAATAATGAATATATGTCATATTTTTCTTTACATGATAAATAATGATATTGGTAGTAACATAAGCTGGATCAGTTTTTTCATATGTTACATATAAAATAGCTTTAACTAACTCTCCATCTTCTATTACATTTTCGACAGATACTCCAATTGAAGAGCATTTTTGACAAGTTCTATTGAATATGGTATCATTGTAATCTTGCTCTAACGTTAGAATAGAAGATTTGCAAAAATAACAATTCATGAAAACACTAAAATGGTAGGAAGTTTTTGCCAAACGTTAGAAGGATTGAGTGGCTGCCCAGATAATTTTGTAATTAATGCACTGAGTTTAATATTAGGATCAGAACTAGGCCCTCCCCTATTAATAAATACCTTAGTTATATCATATTCAGAATAGTACAGAATTTGATATTTCCAATCTCCATGTTGTTTTTGTTTACGAGAACTATATAGATAAATAAAAGTGACAGCTAATCTCTTGTCAGGGAGATTACCAGAAGAATATACGCTTAGATTATCATTAATTGAACAGCTATTACACTTAAATAAATTGTCATAATCCATATATTGGAGTTCTGAATTACAAAATGTACACTTCATAAAAATGATTTCAACCTTAATATTCTATGGATAACAGATAGTACATCAGATGGAAATACCCATCTAAATGGCACTTGACACATCTTTGATAGTGGTTGTATTTTATTAATACTTATAGTTTGTTCGTGTATATCAATTAGTAATTCATACACACTTCTAACAAATACAACTTTATCTATTCTTCCTGCATGTGATGTAAATGTTACATGGCAGTGCTGACAATAACCACTATTATTGTAGCCAGCAATGTTAATCAATTTATCACAATATATGCAATATAAATAATTTTTCATAAGAAAGTCAAATATATTTTCAATTTTTGCTGAACATTATCGGGATTAAATAGTTGGCCAGGTAAAGACATTATAGTAGTATTTTTCTTAGTATTGTAAATATAAGTAGTATTGTTCTCAATAGTATAAGTTGTTTGATATTTAACTTGCTTACCTTCATCAAGAAGAAGCATAGAAGCACAAATAGCCTCTCCTAATTTTGATTTGGTTCTAACAATTATAATACCTGGTATGGAACAACAAAAACATACCTCATCAGAATAACGCAAATATCGATTACAATAAAAACAATTCATAAAAATGTTAGTATAGTTTTGATTTTAGACCAGGCATTTTGTGGAGTAAAAGGTTGCCCTGAAACATCTATGGTACGGGCTTGAGACATATTTGATAAAATAGAAATATTAGTAACATTTGGTTTAATTCTATATGTTATTTTATAATTATAAGGCAATTGATTAGGCTCATTAGAACTAAATAAAAACATAGTAATAGAAATTATTTCATCTTGATGGCAAGTATATCTAACTTCTAAATTAGAAGTATCACAATGATTACATCCTACAACATAGTATTTCATATATTGTGAATTAATTACAGCAGGCAGTTCATTTTTACAAAAATAACAAGCGTTCATAAAAAAGTTAAATAGGTCGGAAGTTTTTCTTTTATATTAGATGGTGTAATAGGGTGGCCCTGAATTGATAAGATCAAATCATCATTAAATGGTGAGTCAACATAAACTTTAGTTTGATTCTCTATAAAATCTAAAATAACCTGATAGATAGTGGTATTATTAAATAATTTGACAAAAATGTTAATATAATGCGTATCCTCACCAATTAACATATTGGTTAATTTATGATTTGACATACAATTATAACATTGATAAGTAACGATATTACCAAATGGACAGAGAGCAGTTGATTGTTGACAAAAATAACATTTCACCTTTATCATATATAATGATAACCTAGTTTTTTATGAGAAAACCATATATAGTGATACTTTATCTTTTACATTAGCGGGAGTAAAAGGTTGACCGGGAACAATTATATCAAGAATCTTTTGATAAAGGGGCAATTTTTTACCAACCACAGTCGTATAATTACTTTCCATACGAATCATAACTGTAAACTGAATGCCTTCTTCAGAATAAGCATTCTTATCAGTAACTGTAGGTGCTGGTATTTTTTGATAGTTCTTAGTGAAAGTCATAACTATTTGGTCTTCAATAATAGAAACTCCATTAGTGTCCTTAAGAGATATAAGTCCTACAGCAACATTATGTGTTTGAAAACAATGCCGACACATTGAACTACTATTAGATGGAGTTAATAATTCCATTGGTTGTGAACAATAAAAACAATTCATACAAAAGTTAACCATATTGGTAATTTATCATCTATGTTATCTGGGGTTACATCTGCCGGATGAAACTTAAATTCTATGACTATGTCACCCATTGTTTTTTCACCAGCATAATTAGAGATAGCAAAAGTATAACTACCACCAATCTTTTCGTAAAGCCAATCTATTACATAAATACTATTTTTATAGTGCACATTTATGCAAGCTCCAAATATTTCATCTTTAGCAAATCTATTAGGATATGCAGTAATAGTATATTTGTGGTTGGCACATTTCCAGTAAAAATAATTGGGCCCCGATTCACGTGTGATAACGATATCATAAGGCTGCTGACAAAAAGTACAATTCATGAAAATGTAATATATGTTAGTAGTTTTTTCTGAGCATCTTCTGGTTTAATATTAGGCATATATTCTAAAGAAATAACATTTTTTGTCTTTCCACTCTCAGTTATGTCAATTTTAAATTTCACAACACCATTTGGTACAAATTGCATCCAATATTTTTTGTCATTAAGTGACATTTTAAATATATATGATATTAATTCTTCGTTACTATTAAGTAGATAATATACAACAACTGCACCATGATAATCACACTGTAATGATCTGGAAGACCCCACATTAAGATCTATCGACCGACATTTTTTATTACAGAAATTACAATGAACAACCTTAGCAGCACTTTTCATAAAAATACCATTAGCTTCTGAAAGCGGCTCAAAACAGAATCTAATTGTACAACACCATTTTCATCTAATTTGGGCTCTAAATAAGGAAGAGTTAAAATGTGTTTATATTGTAATGATCCTGACTTCTTATATAGTAGAGATCCATTATCCAATCTAAAACCCTCTATTTTATATCTGTCATCTCCTACATCATGATACAATCTATATGCTCTAATAGTTCTATCATTAGCATTTATGATAAATTGTGAGTGAATGTCTGTACATTCTATGGTGATAATTCCGTCAGAAGATTTATGAGCCAAATCTAATTGACGTTTGCACCAATGACATTTAATATGTTTGCTAAGCCTCTTTTTCATACAAAAATTACCTACATCTCTTTATAAATCAAATAAACTAATAATGCGCTTCATAAAAATGACAAATATTTAGATAGTTTTTCTGATACATTTTCAGGCGTAATATCTGGTTGAAAATCTAAGGAAATAATAGATTCAGCATATTGTGTTGGATAATAAGCATTTATAATCTTATCAATTCTAAATTTTTCTTTTATATTAGGATTGTTATCAAAGAAACAAGCATGAAAATAGCTATCTTTATATTTAAAGCCAATAACTGTAGTTAGCCAAATATCACCAGCGGGCATATATTTAACTATAGCTTCATTATGTTTATCGCAATAAACATATGGTATTCCAGTGGGACCGACATGATCTTTACAAAGATGTTCACAAAACTTACAATTCATGAGAATATTACCAAGTTCTTAATTTTACGAGCGAAGTTTTCTGGAACATAATCAATGGGTGATAACATAGGAATTTCTAATAGAAGCCATCTATCATCGGGATATTGTATTTCTTTTGGAAAATGATATATCTTACTTTTTTTGGTTTCCGAATTAGACATTATCCAATAAGGAGGAATTATAGTAGACTGTGTCCAAACTTTATTATTTACCACTACAGAATAATGTGGTTCTTTGATTTTACCACCAGTAAACTCAACATTGTTGGGGATAATAAGATTCATATTATGCCAATCATACACAAAATATCTTAAATAAAAATCCTTACAATAGAAATCATAGGCAGTATCCTCATCACCCATTAATAGTTTTTTACTACAAATCGGACAAATTCTAGTAGGAATATTCATAAAAATAATAACCAGTTTTTAACTTTTTCATTTATATTGCTAGGTAATAATGATGGAATATTTTCTTCAAGTGTCAATAAACAAACCAAACCCTCATTTTTCTTAACTCCAGTAATGCCCGGCTTTTTAACCCACCATAATCTAGCAAAATCTGAGCTGAGAGACCAACGATACATTCTATTGTTAATAGTTGTATATAATGATACTGAAAGTAACTCGTCATTTCCAGAATATAAATATTCTGCCTGACAAAGATGACAAAAATAAATTGCTACTTTATATCTCGATAGCTCTTGTAATGGTGAGTGCTGGGCAAAACCATTACAAAATTGACATGATTTAGTAGCTGAAGGTCTAATATACTGCTTACTCATTTTAAATTCTCTAAGATAAAAGTCAAGATGTTATAATTTAAGAAAAAAGTAAATACTTTTTTATTTGCGTAAGTACATCCTTAGGAAAATACCAATCAAAATCAATACACTTGTTAACAGATAATAATAGCTTATCTGAGTTGTTAATGCCAAGCTCAAATATAGAAGTAATTTTCATATGAAATAATACTACTATCTTAAAATTTTCAATGGTGGCGCAAACATCATATAATGAAACTATACACAACCCTTTAATCGGATCAATAATTTTGATATGATTACGATAATTGAATTTTTCACAGTCTTTACAAGTAAAGAATTCTAATCTAGCATCATCAATTCTGCCAGCATTATGTACAGTCCAAATATTATAACCACATAAAGGACAGAAAGTATAATTTTGTATCATGAAAACAACATTAAAGTTTTAATTTTAGGAAGAATGGAGTTTGGGTTCTCCAAATCTAATTCTAGAATTTTATATATTCTAATAGTATCCATGTAACAACAATGAATTAACTTAGATATTTCAGTGATATTCTCCTGATAATGAAACTTAATATAAAAATCTCCAAGCATAATAATCCTAGTGGTTAACGTAGATTTACTTAACAAAACATCTACATATATTTTATACCTGGTCATATCCCTAATATTACACTCTTTATAATTACAAAAATAAACTATTTGTGAACTTTGAGGAGTGTATAAGTCCAATATATTGTGACAGAAAATACAATTCATGACATGACTACATACAAAGTAATACGTTCTTTCAGTTTTTTAAGCGAAGGGAAGTCTGGCTCTAATAATTTTGGAATATTAATATATTCAGATACACTATTTTTCATGCATGTAATTCTGCATTTACGATTTAGGAAATCTATTTCTAGATATCTAGAATACTTATTATTCAATGAAACAAACATCATATCAACTTGAAGTGTTTTTTTATCAGTAAAAATTTGAATAGTATGATTAGTTCCATTACAAGTTCTTTCAATAAATTCAGCTGTTTTACCCACATACGGCAACTGTCTTTTAACTTGAATATTACGAAACTTTTCTCCACAAATTGGACAGAGGGGAGTATCCTGCATATATAGGTATATATCCCCTATTACTTGTGAAAATTCAGTGAGCTTTACAAAAAGACTATGTAAGTTTGGAGTTTTTTAATCAAATCGTCATAGTTTGAAAAATCAGGTTCAAAAAACGGAATTGTTGTTAAGGACGCATTATTTTTTGGATCTAATTCTTGATAGATAAACACTTTATTCTGCCAAAAATCAAAAGATATATGAAGTTGAGATGTTAGATTTACCGTAATCATTATTAAATGAACAGTATCATAATCCTTTTCATGAGAAAAAAATGAAACATCATGATTGTACTGTTTACAGGTTTTGCAGCATATATGTCCATCAGTTGGATGATATGAAAAATGCGTAAGCATTGGTTTATTGCATTTAGGGCAAAGTATTGGTATTTTCATGATAACATAATGTAGGTACGTAATTTATTTTCTAGCTTAGAAAGCTCATTAAAATCTACTTCTATTGCATGATTTATACGAATCGCATTACTTAGGTTACCTGGTTCTGTCCAAATTTCAGAATAATTATCATCTAAATGAACTCTTAGAAACAGTTTATCTTCAGTCGGACTAAGACGAATCTTTATCTTTGATTTCAAAAAATCATTCATATTAGAATGACGTTCTGCATAATGATGATCTTTAGCTTGAGAAGGGCAAAGATAATCTATATAAGATATATTATCAAATACAGATAATTGTTTATGACAAAAGGGACACTTGAGTTCCATATAAAACTTTCATGAAAATAATAAATATGTTTTGATCTTTTTCAGTATACGATCTTTGCTTTTAAACTTAGACAATAACATTAAAGGTATTTGAAAAGATACATTATTATAGTTTTCTCCAAATACAAAAATATCAGTTTTATCCATATACACATCAGATACTAAAGAATATGTATTAAGACTATCTCTAAAAAAGAGACTTTCTCTATTAATAGAAGTCGGTTTTAAATAACCGTGATCTAGATCGAAATCTAGAAAGAAACTTTCAATAACAGAATGACATTTGCTACAAGAGCTTTTTAAATATATCTTATGAGCTTTTAAATAATCAGATAAGGAGTTAACATCGGTAGTGACTATTTTATTAGAGATGTGATATATGCAAACAGATAATGTTTTTCTGTAGCTAATTTTCAAATCAATAGTTGTATGTTCTGGAGTAACTATCGGTTTTACATTAGATAAAGAGATTTGATTATATGTGTTATTTTTTGCGCCTCCAAGAGAGTGCCCATAAATGCTTAAACTAATACGTTCTCCACAGTTAAAACATGGATTGTTATAAGTAATGAAGTCCTTTAAGGTTAACTTATTCACACATATTATATCATTTTATCTCTAAATCGCAAATATGAATTAATAAAACCCTGAATTTCACCATCTAAAACTGACTGGGAATCTCTTATTTGAAAATCAGTTCTCTCATCTTTTACTAATTGATATGGGCTGAGAGTATATGATCTCATCTGATTACCGAAAGCATTATCTTGTAAACTAAGAAGATATTTTTCTTTCTCAGACATTTTCTTTCGCATTTCCAAATCATATAGCTTTGCTTTTAACATTTTCATTGCCAACCTACGATTAGTATGCTGATCTCTTTCAGATCTAGAATTGATAACTATACCAGTTGGTAAGTGTTTTAGCCTGACAGCAGACTCTACCTTATTAACATTTTGGCCTCCAGCCCCAGAAGCTCGCATGGTAGTAATTTCTATATCTTTTTCATTGATTTGAATATCAATAGTATCTTCGATATCTGGAGTAACGGCAACAGCAGCAAATGAAGTGTGTCTAGCATCTCCAGCATTAAATGGAGAGTTCCTAATAAGTCGATGAACTCCCGCCTCACCTCTTAAAAAGCCATAAGCATAAGGCCCCTCAACTCTAATAGAGACAGAGTCAGTACAAATAGAACTATGTTCTTCTGACGGTTTCATATCCAATATTTCTATTTTAAACTTAACTGAGTCAGCATATCTAACATACATACGTAACAGTATGGTCACCCAGTTAGCCGCTTCTAGGCCTCCAGCACCAGCACTAATTGTCATTATAGCTGGGTTGTCATCTATCGGATCTTTAAGCATTTGCTTAAATTCCATTTCTGACATTTCTTTTTCCATCTTAGTTAATGAGTCTAACATTGAGTCTAGTTCTTCTGGAATAGAAGATATAATATCATTACAAAATGTAATTTGCTCTTTGTAGTAATTGATAATGTTTACAGTATCTGATAGTTTTTGCCTCTCTTTTAAAAGTGGGGCAGCAGTTTTTGGATTACTCCAAAAGTTTGGTGTGTTAATAGTGGCGTCAATCTCAATCACTCTATTTTTAAATTGATTGATTGGGATCATTTCCTCCAATGACTGTAATTTAGTTTGGCAGGATTCTAATAATTGAATTGAAGTTTTCATGAGAAAATAATAGAGGTTTTAACCTTCTTTTTAAGGGATTCACATTTAGGAAAATCAGGCACTAAAATGAAATTCATTTTCAATGCATTAAGTAGTTTACCATTTTTAATCCACGTTTGTTTTGATACAAAATTATTAATGACTAAGACAAATTTTGTATCTAGTTCGAGTGAAAATTCTTGAATAAATAATTGATTATAATCAATCACACCAGTAATATGGCTATAATAATGTAGAGGATTATCTATGGTTGGATTATGACAACTATATTGAAAATAATCATCGCTAACAGGAAAAGTGCCCCATTGCGACACATCATGGCGGCGTAGTGATTTTGTTTTAAACTCATTGCCGCAAATGGGACAATTAGTTAATTCGTTACTTTTCAAGAAAGTAGGATCCAAGAGTCAAACCTATCTATTAACTTATCTCTATTATCAAGATCGAAATCTGGCCTATTATTTAGTAATGGCATCTCTTTATCAAAAATAACTGGTTTAAATCCAGATTCTTTACTTTGAGCATCAGTTACTGTATAAAACCATAGCTGAGTTTTATTTAACTCGTATTGTAAACTTAATATATAAACCTTTTGAAGATCATCAGAGAATGATTTAAAAGAAAAATCTTCTCTACAAAGCGCTGCATGTGGAATACTTTCATTAACTGAAATTATTTTATTATCTTCACATTTAAAATCTGATGAAGACCTAAAATAGCACCCCTTATAAATATTAATTTCATAATCATATGATTTTGTTTTAAAGCCATCTGCGTTGCATAGATAAAACATATGCAATTCCGATATATTGTCAAATTTACCTGGTACTGGTTTTCTGACATCATTATTTAATTCAGAGGCTATAATTTCCCAATTATCATGTCGATAAACTAAATCAATAATAAGCTCATTTAATTTTTTAACATCATTACTGAAATCTACATGTGGAATGAAGCGTAGATGCTTTTTATTTAGCACCTCCCCCTGGAAACACATATATTTACCCCATTGTAAATATAAAGTCAGAGATTTATCACATATTGGGCACGTGTTATTGAAATCTAAAAAGTCTACAATGCTCATATTCCTCAAATATTATTAATAAAATGTTATAGGTTTAATAACCACAATGAATAAAAATGATTATCTTAAACTTTTACAAGAACTAGTAGATCAGCAATACTATGACAATGATATTCAAGATCTACCTGAAAAGCTTCCGCCGGAAGCTTGGATCCCCGCTGAGTCTGGAGTATCCGAAAAAATTAACAGAAAAA
>Ga0137338_1000098_pt1 | contig 14475 bp, 8 predicted proteins | sample EasRivERMLT366_2_FD_104770 | JGI IMG/M metagenome (GOLD analysis project Ga0137338, IMG submission 104770) | Soil microbial communities from meander-bound floodplain in the East River, Colorado, USA - East River MetaG ERMLT366_2 | ecosystem: Environmental > Terrestrial > Soil > Floodplain ...
CATATCATCGCAATCAAAGTCTACACTACGCTCTTCGCGACCTGCTCGCCATAGCCCAGCAACGCCTTTACCATTTCCTGCGTGCGGCCCTCGGCGTACACGCGCAATACCGGCTCTGTCCCTGATGGGCGGATCAACAGCCACGAATCATCGGACATGATATATTTGACGCCATCGCGTTGACTGATCTCGGTGACCTTCTCGCTTCCGATCTCAGCCGGAGCCTGTTTCGTCAGAAATTCCGTCATCTCCGCCTTGGCAACGGGACCGCTCAAGCGCAAGTCCGTGCGTTCGTAAAATGCGGGACCCACATCCGCAAGTAGATCTTCAACCAGGCGATGAAGTGTTTTACCAGATTGCGCGATCATCTCCACAAGCAACAAGCCCATGACCGGACCATCACCTTCGGGGATGTGTCCTTTAAATGAAATGCCGCCGGATTCTTCGCCACCGATCAACACATCTTCTGTCATCATGTAATCCGCAATATGATTGAATCCAACCGGTGTTTCGTAAAGGGTTAATCCATAGCGTTTTGCCAAACGATCGATCATACGCGTAGTGGAAACTGTCCGCACCACTGCGCCCGTCATGCCGCGTTTTTCAACAAGATACTTCAATGAAAGAGCCATGATCTTATGGGGGTCAACGAACGTGCCGCGCTCGTCCATCGCGCCGATACGGTCCGCGTCGCCGTCGGTCACGACGCCGAAGTTGCCCATCCCTGAACTGACAGCCGAAGCCAGCGCACCAAGATTCTTGGCAATGGGTTCAGGATGTACGCCGCCGAACCCAGGATTCATTTCGCCACGGACTTCAGCAACCTCACAACCTGTCCCTTGTAAAAATGACTTGATAACGCCGCGTCCCGAGCCATACATCGCGTCCACAACAAATCGTTGGGGATTATCGGCAATGATATCTGTGTTGATCAATGTTCTTAAATGATCGAAATAAGCAGGCAATGGATTGAACTTCTGGATCAAGCCAGCTTCGCGCGCTTTTTTGAAATCCATGAGGTTGGGTCCGCGTGCCTGTTCTTCGTTATCGTTGATATATACTTCCACGCGGCGGCATTGTTCGGGCAAAGCCGATCCGCCGAACGCACCCTTGAGTTTGACGCCGTTGTAGCGCGGTGCATTATGAGAGGCTGTAATCATCACACCCGCAATGGCGTGTTGATATTTGACCGTATACGAGATCGCAGGGGTGGGTGAGTCGGATTGCGCGAGCAGAACAGTGAATCCGTTTGCCGCGAGCACGCGCGCGACTTCACCCGCGTAGCGATCCGATAGAAAGCGTGTATCGAATCCCACGATGATCTTTTTGGGATTGGGTTTTTGTTCGCCATTGCCAGATTTATCCATAGGACTGCTTTGCTTGTCCCAATGGTCTGAATCAACTGCATCTGCAATGGCTTGCGCAACGATGCGAAGATTATCGAATGTAAATGAATCTGAGATCACGGCGCGCCAGCCGTCTGTTCCGAAGTGAATGGGCATGTGGGGGGTTCCTTTTTAGGTTTTCTTTGGAGTACAGGAGCTTGCTCCTGCATTTTGGACAGCAAGCTGTCCGACTCCAGAATTTTAATTATGGTGTTGAAGTAACTGCAGATGTGGCGGAGGGTTTCCAATCCGCAACCGGGGTGGCGGTGACCAATACCGATTGGATCATCCAGCCTTCGACGCGCACGTTGTTGACGAGAGCGAAGACATGAATCCAAACCACGCCATTTACTTCCTGGAAATCATTGGGCACAATTGTAACTGTCGCACCGTTGGCGAGAGTGGCTAATACTTTTCCGCCCGGTTTTTCGCGAATGAACGCGCCGCCGCCCTCCGCGGCTTTGATGAGTCCGATGATGGCTGTGGGTTCAGCAGTGACTGTGGAGGTGGATGTCTGCGTGGGTCTCAATGTCGCTTTGGGTGTGATGGGAAGCGTTGTCGGTGTGCGTGAAGGTGTTTGGGAGGGGACTCCGACACCTGTACTTGCGCCAGGTGCAAGTGTCACGGCTGTTGATCGGGAAATATTTGGTGAGGGTGTGATCGTGGGAACAGGTGTGGGGGGGAAAACTGTTTGGGTAATAGGGGCAGGCTCCGGCGTGGCAAGACCCGCCTGTATCCTGATCCATTGATCAAAGCCGGTTAAGAAAGTCACGATCGCAAGGATGGCGACGATCGCGAGTCCGGTAAATGTTGCTCCGCTGATGGAGGTGGGGTAGAAGCGTAAAAAGAATAGTGTCAGGATGCCGAAGAAAGTTGCCCATGCAAAATGTACAACGAAGACGAACGCGCCCTGGGGCCAGATCTCGGTGACGCCACTGCCCATGCCAAAGCCAGCCGCGCAAAGTGGCAATAAGATTTCATAGGCAAGCAACGCGCTTGGCAGGTAGGGCCGTTCTTCGGATCGGACGAATGAGATGGTGAGTATGATCGCGCTTATGGTGAGTGCGAAGAGATCTGGCCACCATAAGCGGCTATGAATGAAGGCTTCATTAAATGTGCGTGCAGAATTGGGAAGGACGCGTGAAGCAAAGCCCGCGAGCAAACCACTGCCGAAGATCAACAATGAACTGACAAAAAGTGCGGTGATGGTTTGTGTGAACAAACGACCCGAACCTGCAATGACCGATAGTGATATGCCGATCCAGGGTGTGAGCAAAGGCGCGACGAGAATGCCAAAGATCAGCAGGGCCTGGGCGTTGAAGAAAAAACCAAGCCCAAGGATCACACCTGATACCAGTGCGAACACAAAAAGTTCATAGGATGGAAAAGTGCGGCGCGCAAGATGTTCATATAACGCAGCGCGCCCTGCTTCATCGTCCGGGAAATACGTGCGGCGTTGGGCGCGCCGCCGGCGCGCGCGCGCGGATATAAATTCCTGCGCTGGTTCAGGGGTGGGTTGTGATGTGGGTTCAGTGTAATTCATGCCATTCAATTATACAGGGATATTGCGATGATGGAGGATACACTCGTCTTGGATAAATTGCGCCGCGTCTTTCTCAGGGAGGGCTGATCCGGTTATTGACAGGCTTTTTTCTTCGGGTATAATTCTCGTCCGCAAATGGCCGACTAGCTCAATGGTAGAGCAAATGACTCTTAATCATTTGGTTCAGGGTTCGAGCCCCTGGTCGGTCACACTAAACAACCCTCCTTATCATATGAGGGTTGTTTTATTTTTGGTCAGTGCCCTCGCAGGGAGGATGATATTCGAGCCCTGGTCGGTCACAACGAACAACTCTCATTTGAGGGTTGTTTTTTTGTTTAGCGCCCTCGCAGGGAGAAAGATGTTCAAATCCCAGCTTTGCAGTTTTGTAACTTTTTTATTGTCGTTGCGTCACGTTGCATGGAGGGGAATACTTGGAGTGATATTAAATCGGATTGGCGAGCAGATCCGTAGCCAAGAAAATATCATTAACAAATATATCAACTTGCTAGATCAGGAATGAAAAATGAACAAACAAAATAGAATAATATTCTCCCGCAATTTTTTATACATAGGACCTCTTGCATAAGTGATACTTTGCCTAGCCACAGAGCCCTTTGAGAAAAACTCATTTTCTCTGTGGCGAAAAGACTTTCGCAAGAGGTCTATAGTCCAAATTGAGGAAGTTATTTAATATGTATAAGCCAAATGAATCAAACGTTCGCATTGTTGACTACGTTCCTTATCGGCGATTCCGGTATTTCATTTCAATCATTATATTACTTGGGTTGATTTGGACCTTGCCCGGTTCGGGTGAATCGATAGATGATTCTGGAGTGGCGTTGGCAGCGTCTGATCCTGTGATCGCTGCGGCAGGCGATATTGCCTGTGACCCAGCCAGTTCCAGCTTCAATGGTGGGAACGGAACGTCAACACGTTGCCGCCAAAAATATACTTCCGATCTGCTGGTCAACGCCGGACTTACCGCTGTCTTGAATTTGGGGGATGCTCAATATGAGTGCGGAAGCCTCCAGGCGTTTATGCAATCCTATGATTTGAGTTGGGGGCGCGTGAAATCAATCACACATCCAGTTCCAGGCAACAATGAGTATGATACGACTGGCGGCGCGGATTGCACGAGCGCCAATGCAGGTGCAGCCGGCTACTTTGACTATTTTGGCGCGGCGGCTGGAACGCAGGGACAGGGCTATTATAGCTATGATATCGGAGACTGGCATATCATTGCCTTGAATTCGAACTGCTCCCAAGTGGGCGGATGCGGTGTTTCTTCTAACCAAGGGCAATGGCTGCAAGCTGATCTCGCAGCGAACTCGAACATGTGCACACTGGCGTACTTCCACCATCCACGCTTCAGTTCAGGAACTGTTGCTTCGTCTATTGGTCTACCATTCTGGCAGTTGCTTTATCAATACAATGCCGACTTAATCCTGGTGGGTCATGAGCATCTTTATGAACGGTTTGCCCCCCAGAATCCAAACGGCGTGGCAGACCCAGTTAACGGTATACGTCAGTTTACTGTGGGAACCGGTGGAGAAGAACACCATACCATTTCGCAAGTTGCCGCCAATAGTGAGGTGCAGAATGACGACACTTTTGGGTTGCTCAAGCTTACTCTACATTCCACCAGCTATGACTGGGAATTTGTCCCAGAAGCAGGAGGGACATTCACCGACTCCGGTACCGGACCCTGTCACACTGCTCCTTCTCCAACCCCACTGCCTTCGAGCAATCCTCTGTATACATCCTTCTCAAGTGATGGCACATTGGGAGGACTCTCTTTCGCCGATGAAGATATCCTTAAATTCGACGGCACCCTCTGGAGCCTATTCTTCGACGGTTCAGATGTCGGTGTGGGAGGCACTGATCTCTTCGCCTTCTCCATACTGGATTCAGATACGCTCTTGATGTCGTTCAATACTACCCTCACACTTGGTGCACTGAATGTGACACCTCAAGATGTGGTGCGCTTCGATGCCACATCGCTTGGATACCTCACCGCTGGCACTTTCAGCATGTATTTGAATGGGATTGATGTAGGCCTGGATACTTCTAATGAGAGTATTGATTCGCTATCTTTGCTTTCGGATGGGCGCGTGTTGATCTCGACCACTAGCAGCTCATCTATCCCCAGTGTTACAGGTGCTGATGAAGACATCCTGGCATTTACACCGAGCAGTTTGGGCGATGTCACTAGCGGAAGTTGGGCGATGTACTTCGACGGTTCAGATGTCGGGTTGGCGGAGAGCGCCGATGAGGATGTTGATGCCCTGGATACGGATCCTAACGGCAATATTTATCTTTCCACTATAGGGAACTTTAGTGTGCCGGGTGTTTCTGGGGCCGACGAGGATGTTTTTGTCTGTTCGCCCACCTCATTGGGAAGTGTGACAGCTTGCAATTACTCCTCTGTGCTCTATTTCGATGGGAGTGCATGGGGTCAGGACACCAACGATGTGGATGCATTTAATTTCTTATCCATAGGTCCGTTTCCAACCGCTACTCCTTCTAACACACCGACTCCCACAAATACCCCAACGCCTTTACCTTCGGACGATCCTCTGTATGCTTCGTTTGGGAGCGGCGGCAATCTTGGGGGTGTCTCCTTTGCGGACGAAGACATCCTGAAATTCAATGGCTCTACCTGGAGTCTGTTCTTCGATGGGTCCGATGTTGGTGTGGGCGGCGTGGATGTCTTTGCCTCCTATTACTTGGATACTGACACGATCCTATTGGCATTTGACAACACAGTCACTGTTGGTGGCTTGACGTTTACCCCCACAGATATTGCGCGCTTTGATTTTACCTCGTTCGAACCTACGACCGCCGGTACATTTAGCATGTACTTCAACGGTGTTGATGTTGGACTAGATGCCAGCTCTGATTATATTGACGCGATTGAGGTCCTCTCGGATAACAAAGTGCTGGTCTCAACTCGAGGCAATCCGACAGTGCCGGGTCTCACGGGCCTGGCTGATGAAGATATCCTGACATTTATACCGAGTGCTTTAGGTAATAATACGAGCGGTACTTGGGATCTGTACTTTGACGGCTCGGATGTTGGGCTGGCTGATTCAAGCAATGAGGATGTTGACGCCCTTGGTGTGGACCCCAATGGCGCCATTTACCTCTCGACATTGGGTGACTTTAGCGTACCGGGTGTTTCCGGGGCCGACGAGGATATCTTTGTCTGTTCACCTACATCGTTGGGAAACAATACAGCCTGCAGCTACTCTTCTATACTCTATTTCGATGGCAGCGCCTGGGGACAGAGTGCAAACGATGTGGATGCATTCAACTTCCTGTCCATTGGTCCGATTCCCACCTTCATGCCAACGAACACGGCTACTACTACATCTACCTTCACACCCACGAACACAGCTACTAGCACAGCGACCCCCACTGACACGGGTACTCCCACTTTCACCTTCACACCGACCGAGACGCCTACGCCTGGTTCCTCACCTACGCCAACGGATACCGCGACTATCACGGCGACCTCGACACCTAGCAACACGCCGACAAATACCGAGACACCGGGTCCGACGGATACACCGACAGCCACTTTCACCCCCTCACCCACACCTGCCGTCTCAGACGTGATCTTCGCCGATGGCTTTGAAAGTGGCAATTTCTTAGCCTGGTCCTCCGCCAGCATTGGCGGAGGTGATTTGAGCGTCAGCACCTCGGCAGCACTGGTGGGCTCGAACGGCATGCAGGTGGCCATCAACGACACTGCAAATATCTATGTGATCGACGAAACGCCTAACTCCGAGCAGCGCTATCGAGCCCGCTTCTACTTTGACCCCAACAGCATCACCATGATTGATGGCAGTTTTCACTCGCTCTTCACCGGTTACGATGCTACAGGAATGCTTCATGTGGACTTTCGTTTCTCTGGGGGGAACTATCAAATCCGCTTGAGGCAATACAACGATAGTAGTAGTGCGCAGAGTACCAATTGGACTACGATCAGTGATGCACCGCATTCAATCGAGCTGGAGTGGTGGGCTGCGACTGCGGCGGGTGCCAACAACGGTGGCGTAAATTTGTGGATAGACGGTGTGCAGAGTGGCAGTCTAAGTGGTGTGGATAACGATACTCGACGCATTGACAGTGTGAGGCTGGGTGCAGTTACAGGAGTAGATGCCACTACTCTGGGAACATACTATCTCGATGCCTTGGAGTCTCGCCGGCAGACCTACATCGGACCCTAGCAACATCTGGTATTCTAATAGACAAAGTGAATAGAAGACGTACAATAGAGGCATGGCAAAGCGAAAATTCAAACTGACAGAAGCGGAACGGAAGGAACTGCTACAAGCCTACCGAACATGTAAAGAGGCAAGCACACGGACGCGTTGTTACCAGGCAGTTCGTCTCTATGCAGAAGGCTATCCAGAAGCAGAGATTGAGCAGATTATAGGATGTAAGCGAACCAGTTTGATGGAATGGTGCCGGGCATATCGGGCAGATCCTTTGCAAGGACTGCTCGATATGCGCGTGGGTGGCAATCGAGCCAAACTGAGCAAGTTGCAGATCGAAGAAGTACAAGACATGTTGCATCAATACACACCCAAAGAACGAATGAGTTCCAAAGCCAGCACAGCCGATGGGCAATTTTGGACTGTGGCAGACTTGGCTGTGGTAGTGCAAGAGCGGTATGGTGTTGAATGCCAAAGCCGCACTTCATACAGCAGCCTATTGCGCCTGTGCAGTTTTAGCTATCCGATGTCTATTTGATTTTTCCATTAGGGAGGGATCAGGTATCACTTTGCAATAGCTGCTTTGGTGGTGTCTATTGTCTGCATTAACCTTTTATCGGCTGGCGAATTTTGCCGAATATAGCGAGAAATTCAGCTATAATGCCTGAATTATTATTTGGATGGAGAAAATTTAGCCCAAAATTGACCAGGGATAACATCCAATATCAGGTTATTCAAAAATCAAAAGCCCTTTTGATTTTTGACGACATGGTGACAGACAAGAACTTTTCGTACCAGGTTGAATTAGTACTTCGCAACGTACCAGAAAGAGATGGAACAACATAATATGAAACACTTCCTAACCTCGGTATTCATATTACCAGCGATCCTGCTAATTGCTGCCGGAGGAAGTTATGGACAGGCTGGCCCTAGCGATACCATACCCTCTAGCCTCATTGTAACCAGTGCCTCCCTGACGCCTGTAGGAACGATGCAACCTACACCAGACGGCAGTATTCCGGCACTAACCGATGGTCAGCCGATCCATATGCCAGATCTGATCGGGCGCTCGCTCGATTACGCCACTGGAATCTGGGGCGATGATGGAGAACTTCCCAACATCAGTGTCGAACGTCTGAGAGCTGGACCCAACCTCGTCATCGTGCGCCAGCAGCCTGCACCCGGAACCCTGATCATCCCTGAAGATGCCTCGATCGTACTCACACTTGACCGGGGCCCTGTAGCGCGGACAAGCCCCAGCCCGACCCCTCTGCCGCCCTACAACAACCTGATGATCGCTGCAGTTCAAGGCCAGGCGACGTTGTTGCGCGCTCCGTATGTGCAAAATCTGACAATGTCTTCTGTAACAATTGTTTGGACCAGTGTGGAAGGCGGTGCTAGCGAGGTACACTACGGGATAAACGACTACAACCTGATTGCATCAGCAACCTCGACTTACTTTACCACGCCAGCCGCGCCGCCTTACGATCACTATTATGTTCACCAAGCGACGCTCAGTGGCCTCACTGCTGACACTGTCTATCAATACATGATTTTCACCAATGGTGCCGATCTCACGCCTGGCGGCTCGGTGACTTTCCGCACCGCCAAGCCAACTACGACAAACCACTTCCGTTTTGCGGTGTTCGGCGATAGTGGGGATGGCAGCCAGAACCAAAAGGATGTCGCGACTCGACTGTTGCAAGTCCAACCCGATTTGGCCTTACATACCGGTGACATTATCTATCCGGAGGCGAGTTATGACCTTTTTGAAACCTATTTCTTCCAGATTTATAAGGATCTGCTGAAGAGCGTTTGGCTCGCACCCTCGATGGGCAACCATGATGTCACTTATAACAACGGCAAGTCGTTCACTGATGTCTTTGTCAACCCGCCGAACGCGACTAACCCGGCCGAGCGAGAACTATACTACTCGTTTGACTACGGCAACGCGCACTTCGTCATACTCAATAACTACTTCGCAATGACCACGGTCGGCAGCGCGCAATACAACTGGCTACGGAACGACTTGGCAGCGAGTAACCAGTTTTGGAAGTTCGTGGTGTTCCACGAGCCAGCCTACGCCTCAGACAGCTCCCAGCAGCCACGCGACAAAGCGCTGATCGTCCAGAACCTGGTGCCGCTGTTCGAGCAATACAACGTGGATATCGTATTGAGTGGACACTGGCACAACTACGAGCGGATGTATCCGTTGCTGAGCGGGCAAGTCTCGACGGTCGAGGCTGGTGGCGTTGTCTACATCGTAACAGGCGGGGGTGGGGCCGGTCTTATTAACATTGGCAGCGGGACGCTCAACCCACGCACGGCGGCTAAGTTCCAAAAGTTTCACTTGACGATGATCGATATCAACGGTTGCAGCTTGCAACTGTCGGCGGTGCAGAAGGTGAACGGAGCAGACGATACGTTTGACGCCAACGATATCTTCGACACCTATACAATCGACCGCTGCGGAGTGCCTCAGTCGCCAACCCCTACGCCAACTAGCACATCTACCCCAACGAACACACCGACAATGGGACCGACATCGACACCGACAAACACCTTCACACCTACGGCGACATTTACGGCGACTTCCACATTTACACCTGGACCATCACCAACAAATACACCCACAATTACTCCGACGTCATCCCCATCCGCTAATCCTTTCTACGCTTCATTCGCGAGCAATGGCAGTGTAGGTGGTGTTTCCTTCGCCGATGAAGACATCATGAAGTTCGATGGTTCGGCCTGGAGCCTGTTCTTTGACGGATCCGATGTTGGCGTTACTGCTGATACCTTTGCGTTCCATCTTTTAGATGCCGACTCTATTTTGCTGGCATTCGGCACCTCGGTTACCGTTGGCAGCGTGACGTTTGCGCCTACGGACATCCTGCGCTTCGATGCAACCTCATTGGGTCCTACAACCGCTGGCACATTCAGTATGTACTTCAATGGTATGGATGTTGGATTAGATGCCAGTGCTGATTATATTGACGCTCTTGAAATTCTTCCGGATAGCAGGCTGCTCATTTCAACCCGAGGCAATCCGAGTGTTCCCGGGCTCACTGGCTTGGCTGACGAGGATATCTTGGCTTTCACGCCAACAACGCTGGGAGATTCCACCAGTGGTACTTGGGCGATGTACTTTGACGGCTCGGATGTTGAACTTGCAAATTCGAGCAACGAGGATGTGGATGCGCTTGATGTGGATCCCAATGGAACGATCTATCTTTCCACTTTGGGAGACTTTAGCGTGACTGGTGTCTCGGGGTTTGACGAGGATGTCTTTGTCTGTGCGCCGACTTCACTTGGAAGTGTCACAGCTTGCAACTATGCGACTGCCCTGTACTTCGATGGCAGTATATGGGGTCAGGATGCCAATGACGTGGATGCGTTTAGCATATTGGAATCGGGTACTTTCCCGACGGCGACTCCAACCAACACTGCCACACCCACGAATACGGCTACGAACACAGCGACAGCCACGAATACCCCTACACAGACAGCAACCTTCACGGCGACATCCACGCCTACCATCGGGCCGTCACCAACAACCACGAATACCCCCACAAACACCGCAACTGCTACGGCAACCTTTACACCTAGCAACACACCGACACCGACAGATACCAACACGCCCGGACCCGCATTTACACCGACAGCCACTTTCACCCCCTCGCCCACACCTGCCGTCTCAGACTTGATCTTTGCCAATGGCTTTGAGAGTGGCAACTTCTTAGCCTGGTCCTCCGCCAGCATAGGCGGAGGTGATTTGAGCGTCAGCCCATCAGCGGCGCTGGTGGGCTCGAATGGGATGCAGGTATTCATCAACGACACTGCAAATATTTATGTTATCGACGAAACACCTAACGCTGAGCAGCGCTATCGAGCTCGCTTCTACTTTGATCCCAACAGTATCACCATGATTGATGGCAGTTTTCACTCGCTCTTCACCGGTTACGATGCTACAGGAATGCTTCATGTGGACTTTCGTTTCTCTGGGGAAAACTATCAAATCCGCTTGAGGCAATACAACGATAGTAGTAGTGCGCAGAGTACCGCCTTTTTCACGATCAGTGATGCCCCACATTTTATCGAGCTGGAGTGGTGGGCTGCGACTGCGGCGGGTGCCAACAACGGTGGCGTAAATTTGTGGATAGACGGTGTTCAGATTGGCAGTCTAAGTGGTGTGGATAACGATACTCGACGCATTGACAGTGTGAGGCTGGGTGCAGTTACAGGAGTAGATGCGACTACTTTGGGAACATACTATCTTGATGCATTTGAGTCGCGCCGCCAGATGTACATTGGACCATAGTAACATCTGGTATTCTAAGGAAGGGATTTAGATACCGCTTTGCAATAGCTGCTTTGGTGGTACCTATTGTCTGTATTAACCTTGCAGGTTTGTAACATTTCCGACGATTACTCGTCATGCACGAAACAGTTGAAGCGAACAAATTTTATTATAAGGTTAATGTAAGATGACAAAATGGTATGTGTTGCAAAGCAAACCTAATAAAGAGGAATTTGTTCTTCAGCAACTTAGTATTCACAATATTGATGTTTATTATCCTTGCATCAGGATTCAGCCAATCAATCCGCGCTCTCGGAAAACAAAGCCGTGCTTTCCTGGTTATCTATTCATAAATACAAATTTGGATACTGTTGGAATAACAGTGTTGAAATGGATTCCGGGAGCAATCGGTATGGTGGATTTTGGCGGCGAACTTGCAACTGTTCCTGACGATCTTTTGCAGGCAATAAGAAACCATATGGATCGGATTAACAACACAAATAGTGAAACTCATAGGAAATTTATACCTGGCGATAAAGTAATTATTCAATCAGGACCATTCGCTGGTTACCAAGCCGTATTTGATACGTTCCTGCCAGGGCACGAACGTGTACGGGTTTTGTTGCAGATGCTTCAAGATAGGCAAATAAAAATAGAACTTTCTGGGGTACGGGTAGAACAAGTAAATATTAGTCAATCAAATAATTAATCTGATTGATGTGTAGTTTTGTTATTATAAACAATCCGGCATATGTTTTGATGTCGGAATGGCGGAGCGCGTTTTTGCTGATAAATGGTGTCACTTGGCTGGTGTTTATTCTTGTTTTGTACTACTTGCTGATGAACCAAAGACGTTGATGTTTGGAGTAAATAATGCAGAGGCTACGTATTTCAATTTTAAGTCTGTTGATTTTTCTAGTAATTCTCTTCAACATTGAGCGCCTGGATATAGGTGATGAAAATGTTATCAATCTTGAGACAGCCATCTATGTGTTGATTGTGATAGCGATCATAATGATTTTATCGATCAGATGGCTGCAAGTATTACGCCAGCCGACCTTGATAGCTCTTTCAACTATAGCATATTTCTTCGTTAAGTTGGTTCTGACACCCCAACGCCCGCTGGTGGGCGACATATACACATATCTTTCATTCACGGAATTAGGATTGGTTATCGTTGCAGTTTTTCTGACCCAAAACCTGGCATTGATTATAAAGGATTTTGAACAGGCTGTTGAGAATTTTGCCTTTGCGAACATTCGCAAGATCAAGCGGGTTCAAGAGGCACACGAGGAAATCCAGGCTGAAATATATCGCAGCCGACGTTTCCTACGTCCTCTTTCAATCATTGTACTGGAACAGGATTCGGAAAACATCCAAAAGAATATTAATAAAGTGGTTCAAGATGCACAACGCGCAATGATGGAACAATATGCATCTGTCATGATCGCCAAGGAGTTAGTCACTCAATTGAGGCGGACGGATCTACTGTTTGAGAACGACAAGAAGGGCAGATTGGTCATAATCAGCCCAGACACTGACTTAACCAAAACAGAAACATTGATTGAACGGCTTAAATCATTAACTCAAAGTGCGGAGTTTCCCATAAATTTCGGTGTTGCAATCTTTCCAGATCATGCTTTGACTTTTGAACAATTGCTAAAGCACGCGGAAATGAATTTACAGCAGCGAATAGACGGTCACATTGATACAAATTCACTTAGAGAGGTTGAAGTAGGACAAGAAAGATCTGGCATTCTACGCTGATAAATAGGAATGTGTTTGTAGAATGCCGAAGACAACATGGTTACCATTGCATATTCAAAAATAGTGGAGATTTACGATGGCTAGTATTATTAATTTGATAGATCCCCCCGATTATTATCGGAATGATCGTACAAAGTATTTGTGGGTAGAGAAAATAGATCCAAACAAGGCACTATTTAAGGGAGCTGCATATCTATTTGCCAAACGCATCATGGATATAATACTGATTTGGTTGGCAATGCCTCTTCTCTTGCTCATATTTTTATTGATTGTTTTTCTGCTCAAGCTTGAATCACCAAATGGGCCAGTGATCTTTACACAAGATCGCACTGGTAAAAACGGAAAACGCTTCAAAATGTACAAATTTCGCTCAATGGTGCCGAACGCAGAAGAATTAAAGATGAAACTGGCTCATCTAAACGAGCTTAAGTGGCCGGATTTTAAAATTACAAACGATCCCCGGGTAACCCGCGTCGGACATATTTTACGAAAAACCAGCCTTGATGAACTTCCTCAGTTGTTGAATGTCCTGAAGGGAGATATGAGCCTCGTAGGACCACGACCAACATCATTTGCTCCTGGAACCTACGCCTTGTGGCAAACAGTGCGCTTGGATGTTGTACCAGGGATCACTGGTCTATGGCAGATCATCGGTCGTGCAGAAACCGAGTTTGATGAGCGTTTGCGATTAGATATTGCTTACATAGAACATCGTTGTCTTTGGTTGGATATTCAAATCCTATTTCGCACTGTTTCAGCAGTATATTCCCTACGTGGTGCGCATTAAGCAGCTAGTCGAATGAAGTCCAAAGCAGGCGATATATGATACAGTCAATGATTTACTTAAGTAGATGGAGGTAGCTACAAATGGATCTCTCAAAATTTCTAAATATTCTACGTCGTTATTCATGGTTGATTGTGCTGGCTACTTTGGTCGCCAGCCTTACCACGTTCTTTGTGGTTAAAAAACAACCTGTTTTGTTTGAAGCGAGAGCCCGGCTATTGGTTGGTCCAAACCTGGATAATCCCATCCCGGATTTGAATTCTTTGAGAATCGGAGGGCAATTAATTCTTACATATGATGAATTGGAGAATACCCGCTCATTCCTGGAGTCTGTTAACAATAAATTGGATCAGAAAACTGATATAGAATCGCTCGGTGCGATGATCGAGACCAAACTAGACGCTGACACCCGGATATTAACTATCATTGTGCAACATCCGGATCCGAAGCAAGCTGTAGCCATTGCAAATGCTGCC